>CEVL01045298.1_pt1 | contig 14968 bp, 11 predicted proteins | sample 427051 | NCBI WGS metagenome assembly CEVL01 (sample SAMEA2623673, study PRJEB7988) | marine metagenome | biome: marine biome (ENVO:00000447); feature: surface water layer (ENVO:00002042); material: "saline water (ENVO:00002010), including plankton (ENVO:xxxxxxxx)" | depth 5 m
TTGTAAAAACTGGTTTTGAATATTTTATTGACCCATCGCAATCTTTGGCCATTTCTACAACGATAAGCAATGGAGATCGAAATAGTGATGGGAAAACAAATACTATAGATACGGGTCCTGGTGATAAAAAGTTTATTCGGACAACAAATGGGAATAGTGATAGAGGCGGATATGATCTTAATCTGAACTATGATAAAAAATTCAAGAACCCTAAACAGAAACTAACATCTTATGCTCGATTTTCAGATGGACTTAATGAGGGCTTAAATGAATATTATAATACAGATAATGGTGGATCAACTTTTGTTGATTACGATGGGGCTCTTAATGGTCAAGATGGTACAAGCAAAGGATATGACTTTAAATTAGACTATAGTCATCCATTCAGCGATGATAGCAAATTAGATGTTGGGTTTTCAAGTAAATCCAACGATCGAGGAGATACGCAAGAAGCAAAAAGATTTGATTCAGTAGCAAAACAATATGTTGTTGATAAAGCGTTTAGTAATGAATTCATTTATAATGAAACAGTCCATGCAGCATATATACAATATGGTGGAAGTATAGGTTTTTTTGGGATTAATGCTGGAGGTAGGTATGAGACAGTTGATATGCTTTCAGAATTGAAAACAACAAATGAAAAATTTGAAAATCCGTATTCGAGTTTTTATCCTAGCCTATCTGTTACATTTGGAGCGCCACAATTACTTCAAATACAATCTAGTTACTCAAAAAGAGTAAACCGCCCTAGATCTAGAATGTTAAATCCATTTACTACTCGTCAAGATAATAAAAATATTAGGACAGGTAATCCATTCCTAAAGCCAGAGTATACAGATTCCTATGAGCTAAATTTTAGTCGATTTTCTAGAGGTCTCTCACTCAGTTTGGGCGGTTATTACAGGCATACGACTGATAAAATGCAGCGTCATAAAGAAATGAGAGACGATGGGGTTTCGATAGCAACCTATGCAAATCTCACAGATCAAAAAACCAAGGGGATTGATTATAGTATAGTTGGCTCACTTGGGAGAAACCTAAGATTAATGTTCTCTGGAAGTGTATATCAAGATGAAATTAATACAGATTTATATGGTGAAGATTATGACAATACATCTCAAGGACAACGCTTGAGATTCACAACAATGTGGAACATTAATTCTACAACCGAATTCATGTTCTTTATGTTCCATATGCCATCTCGTGATTTTGCCATTGGTAGTATGGATGCAATGACTTTTTCATCATTATCATTAAAAAAGAAACTCATGGAAGAGCGTCTTAACCTTACCTTGAATATAGGTGATCCGTTTGGACTGTCAGGTTTTGGGTTTTATTCATTTGGAGATAATTGGGAACAAGATGCAACTAGAAATTGGAATAGTCAAACTATTCGTTTAACCCTAGAATATCGTTTTGGAAAGATGGAAGATAAAAGTCGATATAGCCGTCAAAGAGGAAGAGGTGAAGGCATGGATATGGAAGAAGGTGCGGGAGAAATCTTTTAGGATAAAACACGACGATTTTATTTTAAAAAAGGTGTAATAATTTTTGTGATTATTACACCTTTTTGTTTTTTTTTATAATTAATTAGCAATTATAATTCGCTATGACCACAGATAAAAAATGGATGATTTATGGCGCTAATGGCTATACAGGAAAATTAGTTGTTGCTGAGGCAATAAGTAGAGGTCTTAAACCTGTATTGGCCGGGAGGTCAACTGAAGTGGTTGCAATTGCAAGCAAACATGGACTTGAAGCGAAAGTGTTTTCATTATCATCAATCGATAAAGTAAAAACACAAATTGAGGATTTTGATGTAATTGCAAATTGTGCGGGACCATTTTCAGCTACTGCAAAAACAATGATTCAGGCCTGTATTCAATCAAAGGTACATTATATTGACATTACAGGTGAAATTCCAATTTATGATTATGCAAATCAGCAAGATAATGAAGCATTATCTGCAGGAATTGTTCTTTGTCCGGGGGTTGGGTCAGATGTTATCCCAACAGATTGTTTAGCATTGTCACTAAAAGAAAAATGTCCTGATGCAACCCATTTAACTTTGGCTTGGGCAATAAAAGGCTCCAAGCCTAGTAAAGGTACTGCTAAAACTGCGGTTGAGGGGCTTGTACATGGAGGAAAAATTAGAGAGAATGGAATTATCAAAAAAGTTCCTTTAGCACATAAAGAACGTGAAATTGATTTTGGCTATGGACCAATTAATACTGTGACAATACCATGGGGTGATATTTTTACGGCGTTTCATAGTACTGGGATACCCAATATTGAATTTTATTTAGCGCGTTCAAAAAAAGCTGTAAAAAAAATGCGAAAACAACGAATGCTAGTAGGCCTTTTTAAGATAAAATGGGTTGTGAATTTTGTCAAAAGAAGGATTGATAAAATTTGGAATCCAAATAATTCAGCTCAAAGAGCTAAGTCTAAATCATACTTCTGGGGAGAAGTGAAGAATAAAAAAGGTGATGTAGTGGTTGGACGTTTTACTACCTCAGATGGTTATGATCTTACAGCCTGGGGCACTGTTGAAGTAGCACAGTATTTATTAAAGGATCATTCTCATAAAGGTTACTATACACCTGGCATTTTGATTGGAAAAGAATTAATGAAGAATATGCCTGGATATTCTGGAATTGAATTTGACGTGAGTTAATGAAGATAGCACTGATCCAGCAGTTCGCTAGTAATGATATAGAGTCAAATATTCAATTAGGCCTTGATAATTTGGATCAAGCTGCATCAAGAGGTGCGAAACTAGCTATTTTTGCTGAACTTGCATTTACCCCCTTTTACCCTCAATATTTAGCTGATGGAGATATCACTCATTTAGCTGAACAAGTCCCTGGTCCAATTACAGAAAAATATATGGCCAAAGCAAAAGAACATGAAATGGTGGTAGTTATCAATTTGTTTGAGCTGGATGGAGGAAAAACATATGATTCTTCACCTGTTATAGATTCAAATGGTGATTTATTAGGCACAACTAGAATGGTTCATATAGCTGACTATGAATGTTTTTATGAAAAAAGCTACTATGCGGAAGGTAACCATGGAGCGAATGTCTATGATACAGCAGTTGGTAAAATCGGTGTAGCAATTTGTTATGATCGTCATTATCCAGAATATATGAGGAGTTTAGGTGTAAGAGGTGCTGAGATAGTTGCCATTCCGCAAGCTGGAACAATAGGTGAATGGCCCGATGGTTTATATGAGGCAGAGCTCCAAGTTGCATCATTTCAAAATGGTTATTTTTGTGCATTAGCTAATAGAGTTGGTAGGGAAGACCAGCTTGATTTTGCAGGAGAATCATTAATTACAAATCCAGAAGGAAAAGTAATTGCACAATCGCCATCTGGAGAACAAGATATATTGATATGTGATGTAGATCTTGATGAGGTTAAAAAATCACCTGCACGGAAAATGTTTTTTAGGGACCGTAGACCAGATATCTATCCATTGGACTAATTGATGAAAAAGGAAACTCTTTACAATAAAAAAAATAGATTAGATCTAGAAAATGAATTAAAAAATGAGACCTTTTCAAGAGTTACATGCTCATTTTACCGTTATGTTTTTATTGAAAACCCTGAATTGCTCAGAGATGAACTATATAGAGAATGGTCAACTTTACAAATTTTTGGAAGAATTTACATTGCAAGTGAAGGTATTAATGCTCAGCTAAGTTGTCCCGAAAACAATTGGAATTTATTTGTTGATACAATCAGGTCTCGTGATTTTTTAAACAATATTCCTATAAAAAAAGCAATTCAAGATGGGGCGTCATTTTATAAGCTTACAATTAAAGTTAAAGAAGAAATCGTTAAATATAATGTTGATAAAGGTGACTATGATATGAATCATGTGGGAAAACATCTATCAGCTAAAGAATTTAATAGTAAACTTGAAGAGGATAATACATTAGTAGTCGATATGAGAAATTATTATGAAAGTGAAGTTGGGCGATTTGAAAATGCAATTATCCCTGATGTAGATACATCAAGAGATTTATTGCCTGAAGTTAAAAGTTTATTAAATGGACATGAAGAAGATGAAATTCTCCTCTATTGTACTGGTGGCATTCGCTGTGAAAAGGCAAGTGCTTATTTAATCAAAAATGGGTTTTCTAATGTCAATCAGCTCCAAGGAGGAATTATTCAATACGCCCATGATATCAAATCTCAAGGGTTAGACTCAAAATTCCTTGGTAAAAATTTTGTTTTTGATGCAAGAATGGGAGAGCGCGTAACAAATGATATTATTGGAGAATGTCATCAATGTGGAAGGCCTGCTGACAAACACTTAGATTGTGGAAATGAAGCGTGTCATATATTATTTATTCAATGTGATAAGTGTTATAAAGAATATGATGGTTGTTGTACAAAAGAATGTAAGGATTTTGCAAGTTTACCGATTGAGGAACAGCGTATTCTTAGAAAGGATCCTGAAAAAGTGGTTTCACAAACCCGTTATTCAAGTCGGGTTAAACCAAAGTTAACAAGGATTAATCAGTCGTAACGAATATACCAAAAAGGTCGTTGATAGTATTGATTAATTGGACGACCAACTATAGCTGTGTAAATCCATCCCGCAAACCAGAATGATACTAAAATAGGTAATACTATATTTAATAGTATAGAAAAAACACCCAGAACAAATGCTAAAGCAAAAGGCATAATTAACCCTATACTTATATATGGATGTTTGAGCATGAATGTTTGCAATTTATTCATTGTTATTCCTTTATTATTTAAATATTAATAGATGCAAAAACTATACAATTAACGATTTACTGTCATAATTGTTTCATTCTCTGTCTATGTGGCGGAACGGTAATAAAAATTAATCTATAAATAATCTTCGTTTTAAAGTAGTTGCAATTTATTTTACCTACCCTGAAAATCAATTCAATTTGAGGAGGTTGATAATGAAAAAACATTTTTTTGGGTTACTTATATTTATTTTATCTCTTAATGGTTGTGGACAAGCTCCCATCGTAGAAACAAATGATCCAAAAATTAATCAGGTATCTACATTTGATGTGTCATTAGATAGGGATACTCAGAATCAATTAGAATCTCAATTTGATAGATCCTTAAATCCACAGAACTTAGACGAGTGGATGAAACATATGTCTTCTAAACCCCATAATGTTGGGTCTCCTTGGAGTAAGCAAAATGCTGAATTTGCTGCAGAAAAATTTAGATCATGGGGATATGAAGCCTCTATTGAAACCTTTGACGTGATGGTTCCTTTCCCAAAAATTAGAAAATTAGAAATGGTAGCACCAAAAAGAGTATCATTGAAATTACAAGAACCGGCTTTAAAAGAAGATGCGACTTCTGGTATAACAAAAGATGTGCTCCCTGGATATAATGCTTTTTCAGCTGATGGAAATGTAACAGCAGAATTAGTTTTTGTGAATTATGGTATTCCAGCAGATTATGAAGAATTAGCCAGAATGGGAATTGATGTAAAAGGAAAAATTGTATTGGCTAAGTATGGCGGTTCATGGAGAGGAATTAAACCAAAAGTAGCCTATGAGCAAGGTGCGATTGGATGTATAATGTATTCTGATCCGAAGGATGATGGATATTTTCAGGGCGATGTTTATCCAAAAGGTCCCTATAGAATGGAGCATGGAGTCCAAAGAGGGTCAGTATTGGATATGCCTATGTATCCAGGAGACCCTTTAACACCAGGATACGGTGCTACAAAAGATGCAGAAAGAATAGATATAGATGATGCTCCAACTATAATGAAAATTCCTGTAATGCCTATCTCCTATGGAGATGCCTTACCACTCCTTGAAGCTTTAGAAGGTCCAGTTGCTCCAAGATCATGGAGGGGCGGATTGCCTGTCACTTATCATGTTGGCCCGGGGCCTGTAAAGGTAAACTTACATCTTGAATTTGAATGGAAATTAAGAACAGCCTATAATCCAGTTGGGAAATTAACGGGGTCTGTATATCCATATGAATGGATTATGAGAGGGAATCATCATGATGGATGGGCACAAGGGGCTGCAGATCCAATAAGTGGGATGGTTTCTTTAATGGAAGAAGCACGAGCTATTGGTGAGCTAGTTAAAACAGGTTGGAGACCAAAACGAACTCTTATATATGCAGGGTGGGATGCTGAGGAGCCAGGTTTATTAGGCTCAACCGAGTGGGTTGAAACGCACCGTGAAGAAATTCAAGAAAAGATGATAGCCTATATCAATACCGATGGAACTGGAGTTGGATTCCTAGGTATTGGGGGGTCACATTCTCTAGAAAAATTTGTAAATGAAGTAGCCAAGGACGTAAAAGATCCAATTAAAGATGTGAGCCTTCAAGATCGTAATAGAGCTAGATTGCGTATCAGCGGGAGCCAAGATGCTGAAAGAGAAGATCTTAGAATTTATCCTCTAGGAGCTGGCTCTGACTATACACCATATATACACCATGCTGGTATTCCATCATTAAATGTTGGTTTTGGTGGGGAGAGTGGTGGTGGATCTTATCACTCTATCTATGATTCCTATGATCATTATAAGCGATTTAGCGATAAAGATTTTGTATATGGAGTAACTTTATCAAAAGTAAATGGTCGTTTAGTACTCCGACTTTCAGAATCAGACATATTACCTTTTAGATTTGTAAATATGGTTGATAATATTGGAACATTTATTGAAAGCAATAAAAAATTAGCTGATCAAGTAAGAAAAGAAACAAAAATGCGGAATAAGTTGTTAGATCAAAATGCATTCACAATTGCAGGTAACCCTAAAAAAACGTATTTACCTCCTAAAAGGCTTGATGCAGTCCCTGAATTTAATTTTGATCCTTTAGATGCAGGATTTTCAAAATTAAGATCTAGCGCATGGAATTACGAAAAAGCATTAGGAAAGCTCAAAAAAGGGAGTCTTTCAGCAGAGAAAAAGGCGCAGATTAATGCGTTGTTAAAAAATGTTGAACAGTCAATGCTTCGAGAAGAAGGCTTACCAAGGAGAGATTGGTTTAAGCATATGATTTATGCTCCTGGTTTTTATACAGGATATGGTGTTAAAACTTTACCAGGGATAAGAGAAGGTTTGGAACAAAGAAAATGGGATGAAGTCAATTTTTTTATTGTTGAAGTTGCCAATGCTTTAAATCGTGCGAGTGAAACGATAAATAAGGCAACCAAAATCTTAAATGAAGGATAATAAAAAATCAGCATTAATTTTAGGTGCATCTGGTCTAGTAGGCTCTAAGCTTTTATCTCTATTATTGGATTCAGATAATTATAATAAAATTGTTGCAGTTGTTCGTTCTCCTCTATCAATAAGTCATGATAAACTTTTAGAAAAGAAAATTGATTTTGATATGCCAAACTGGGAAGAATTTTTTCCAGTTGATCATGTATATTGTTGTTTGGGGACTACAATAAAAAAAGCTAGATCAAAAGATAATTTCATAAAAGTTGACCATGATTATCCATTAGCATTTGCAGCCGCATCAAAAAAATGGAATACATCAGTATTTAGTGTAATTACCGCAGCTGGGGTATCTACTGAATCAAAGTTTTTTTATAATCATGTGAAAGGAAAGCTTGAAAAAAACTTGGAATCACTAGATTTGTTTTCAACATTAGTTTTTAGGCCATCCCTATTATTAGGGAAAAGGAAAGAATTTAGATTAGGTGAAAAAATTGGTATTGGCTTTGCAAAGGTTACCTCTTGGATAACGCCATCAACGTATCGTGCTATTCATTGTAAAGATGTTGCCACAGCAATGCTTACTGAATCATTTTCTGGAAAAACTGGATTTAACATTATTTCTAACAAATATATGCATCAATTATCATGAGGAGAGTTTTATGAGTCGAATAAAATATTACATCTACATTATTGTTTTATTTTCTATTTGTTTTGGGCAAAGGACAATCAAGCCGGTTATTCATGGTAAGCATTGGATTGCAATAACGGGCAAACCACTTGGTGCAACAGCTGGAGCAACCATTTTTGCAAAAGGTGGAAATGCTGTTGATGCTGCATGCGCAATGTTGGCTGCTACATGTACAATGTTTGATGTATTGAGCTGGGGAGGTGAAACCCAAGCACTAATCTATAATCCAAATACAAAAAAAGTAATTGGTGTTAATGCTTTGGGAGTTGCACCACAAGGTGCAACAGCAGATTTTTATAAAGATAAGGGATTGATTTATCCACCACAATATGGTCCCTTATCTGCCGTTACTCCTGGCACGCCTGGAGGACTAATGACTATGCTAGCAGAATATGGGACAATGAGTTTAAAAGAAATTTTGGAGCCAGCTATGCAAATGGCTCAAGGATATCCTATTGAAGCTCAAGCGGCAAATGGAATTGAAAGACATAAAGAACGGATAGAAAAATGGCCTTATTCAAAGAAAGTTTTTTTAGTTAATCAAGGTGATCGGCAAGCTCCATATCCTGGAGAAATTTTTGTACAATCAGATTTATATAATACACTACAAAAGTTAGTAGAAGCTGAATCCGAAGCATTATCAAATGGAGCATCAAGAAAAGAAGCAATCTATTCAGCAAATGAACGATTTTACAAAGGAGATATTGCCGATGAAATTGCCCGATCTACGCAAGAACAAGGTGGGTTAATTACAAAAGAAGATCTTGCAAATTGGAAAGTATATCTTGAAGAACCCGTAAAAGTAAATTATAAAGGAATTGATGTTTATAAGTTAACTCATTGGGTTCAAGGACCAGTAATGTTACAATCTTTGAATATGCTAGAGGAATTTGATTTGAAGTCTATGGGCTATAATTCATCTCGCTATATTCATACAATTTATCAGGTGATGAATTTAGCTTTTGCAGATAGAGATTTTTATTATGGAGATCCATATTTTCCTCCGCAAGAACCTATCAATGGTCTTCTCTCAAAAAGATATGCTCGGGCAAGGATAAAAGAAATCAATTATGAAATGAATGATCCCAATGTTAAGCCAGGCAATCCATACAAATATCAAGTAGGAAGTAAAAATCCATTTTTGGATTATTTAAAAGATTGGGGTAAAGATAAAAAAAGACATAATCCCAATGATGGTAATCAAGATTTTTCATTTCTTGAAAATGAATTCAATGTTGGAACAACTACAATTCAAGCTGCGGATAAAGATGGTTGGGTAGTATCAATTACTCCAAGTGGTGGTTGGATACCGACAGTAATAGCTGGAAATACCGGAGTGGGCTTAAGTCAGCGTGCTCAAAGCTTTGTCCTTTATGATGATGAAAATCCATACAATGTGATTGAGCCAGGGAAACGTCCTAGAGCTACATTGACTCCCGCTTTAGCTTTAAAAGGTGGTCGACCATTTATTTCTTTTGCAGTTCAAGGGGGAGATACACAAGACCAAAATCTTCTTCAATTCTTTTTAAATATGGTTGAATTTGATATGAATGTGCAAGAAGCTGCTGAAGCAGCAAATATTAATAGTTACCAAATGTATAGTTCTTTTGGCTCACATAGTAAGGAAGCTGGGAGAATAGTAGTTCATAAAGATACACCGCCGTGGGTAATAAAAAATTTGAGATCTAAAGGTTATAATGTTGTTACGAGAAATCTAACTTCAGGGCCAATAAATGCGATTTGGTTTGATTGGGAACATGGGTCTATGTGGGGTGGCTCTTCGAATTATGGGGAAGATTATGGAATTGGGTGGTAAGTGAAATCTTTTGTACCAAAACTAATTGCCCTAACATTTATAATATTTGGATTATTGAATATTAATGATCCTGATGGTATATACTGGTTAATAGCATATTTTTTTATCGCACTAATTCCATTTTTTCCAAAGGAAAAAATATCTAATAATAAAATGAAAATATTTAGTAGCATCATTTTGTTGTTTGGGATACTAATTGGTACAGGTATTTTAAATTCTATTATGTTACCACAAATTGACGATAAAATGATCAATATGTTAGAGCACCAGCGTGAAGGCGCTGGAATTATATTAGGATCGATATGGATTTGGTTCTCAAGAAAATTAATTTATTAATAATAAATAGAGGCAAAAATTGAAAAAAATAATATTAATCTTAACAATTATAATGAGTGCGTGTATGCAAAAAACTATACCTCCCGTAGCAAATAAAATACCTTATGAGATGACTGAACATGGGGATACTAGAATCGATAATTATTATTGGATGCGTTTGACAGATGAACAAAAATCTGCAAATAAATACGATAAACAAACTCAAGAAGTCGTTGATTATATTGATGCTGAAAATAGTTATACCCAGTCAAGTTTATCACATACAAAAAAATTGCAAAATGATCTTTTTGAAGAGATAATTGGAAGAATTGAAAAAGATGATGAGTCTGTGCCATATTTTGATAATGGCTATTACTATTATTCAAGATATGAATCAGGTAAAGAATATGCGATTCATTGTAGAAAAAAAGATTCTCTAAGTGGGCCAGAAGAGATAATTCTTGATGAAAATATCTTGGCAGATGGTTTTGACTATTTTGCGGTAGGTGGTCGTAGAGTCAGCCCGGATAATAAATGGTTAGCTTACGGAGTTGATACTCTCAGTAGACGCCTTTATGAAATTCATTTTAAGAACCTTGAGACTGGAGAGGTGTTAGAGACTACGATTCCAAATAGCTCAGGTAGTGTGGCATGGGCAAATGATAATAAGACTGTTTTTTATACTTCAAAAAATGAGATAACTCTGTTAGGAGAAAAGATTTGGCGTCATAAAATGGGTTCAGATTCATCAAATGATGAACTTATCTATTTTGAAGAAGATGACACTTTTTATACTGGGGTTTATAGATCTAAATCAGGAAAGTTTATTATTATATATCATCAAAGTACCCTTGTTAGTGATTATCAGATATTAAATGCCAATAATCCAGATGGCTCGTTTAAAAAATTTACAAAAAGAGGCACTGAACACGAGTATTCGATTGATCATTATAAAAACAAGTTCTATATCATCACAAATTGGAAAGCTAAAAATAATCGTTTAATGGAGACTCCTGATACAAGAACAAATATGTCTAATTGGAAGGAAGTTATATCTCATAGAAATGATGTGCATCTTTTAGGAATGGAAATTTTTAAAAATCATCTAGTACTTAATGAGCGTAAAGATGGTCTTAGAGGTTTACGTATTATTCATCAAAAATCTGGTAAAGATGAATATTTGGATTTTGGAGAAGCAACCTATACTGCTAGTATTTCTGTTAATGAAGAATTTGATACAAATATTCTTAGATATAGTTATACATCTATGTTAACGCCTAGATCAACCTATGATTATAATATGGATTCTGGAGCTCTTAACTTATTGAAGCAGCAAAAAGTAGTTGGTGGATATGATCAATCATTATATCATTCTGAGCGTATTTATGCTCCGGCGCGAGATGGGAATAAAATTCCTATTTCAATGGTATATAGAAAAGATATGAAAAAAGATAACTCCCAAAACCTCCTTCTTTATGCATATGGTTCATATGGTTCAACGCGGGATCCTTATTTTACTTCTACAAGATTAAGTTTATTAGATCGAGGATTTATTTATGCGATAGCACATGTTAGAGGGGGGCAGATATATGGAAGGCAGTCTTATGATGATGGCAAAATGTTAAATAAAAAAAATACCTTTAATGATTTTATTGATGCAGGTAAAGATTTGATTCAAAGAAAATACACTGATTCAGATCACCTCTTTGCTGAAGGTGGAAGTGCAGGAGGGCTCCTAATTGGAGCAGTAGTTAATATGGAACCTGAACTTTGGAAGGGAGCAATAGCAGCTGTTCCTTTTGTAGATGTAATTACGACTATGCTAGATGCGTCAATTCCTTTAACATCGGGTGAGTGGGATGAATGGGGTAATCCAAAAGAAAAGAAATATTATGATTATATGTTATCCTACTCTCCTTATGATCAGATTATTGATCGTAATTATCCTAACTTACTTGTTACCTCTGGGTTTTTTGATTCGCAGGTCCAATACTGGGAGCCTCTAAAATATGTAGCTAAACTACGGGATAATTGGCAGAGTAATAATAAGCTGTTCCTCCATATGAATATGGATGCTGGGCATGGAGGTAAATCTGGGAGATTTCGTAGATATAGAGAAGTGGCTTTAGAATATGCCTTTATTTTTGATTTAGCAGGTATAAACAAATAATCTCTGACTATTTGTTTATTATACTATACTGGAGTAAATTGACTAACCATGAAAAGAAGAAGTCATCTTTTAGCAATTAACTTTGTAGCAATTCTATTTTTGCAAGGTTGTTATACACAGTTAGCTATGTTTTATCCAGACCCTGAGGTTCAAGAGGATTTATTTGAAAACTATTCTCATGCTCCTCCTAGACCTAGTTTAGATAGATTTGCTCAAGATGGAGCTGGTAAATCTTTAGGCCTTGCCTATTCATCAATGTATAATCGTTTTTATTCTCCAGATGGAATGTATTATGGGTATAATAACTTTTATAACCCATATTATAACTATGGTGGTTATAACAATAGCTATTATGGATATAACAATAATGGCTATAGTTATTATCTTGGTGGGTATTCAATGTTTGTACCAGTATCTGATCCAAAAGAATTACGTTCCTTCACTAAGGATCGCAATGTTTCTACTGGTACCAATCTTGATGTATACCGTTCGTCTTCTAGTAATACTCAATCATCATTTGGCCGTAGTTCATCAATTTCTTCAACTCGTTCATCAGGATCTATTTCTTCAGGAAGTTCTTCCTCTTCTGGCTCATCCTCTAGTTCATCCTCTGGTGGACGAAGAGCAACACGCCGTAATTAATTTTACTAATTCTTTTAGGGTTTCGATTTAGTTTATGGCCCGTTTTAAATCTCTTTATTTTTTATTAATACTTAGTTTTGTTCAATCTCAATCAGCATCTGATGCGGTTCGCTTGATTGAAAATGAAGTAGGTTATGGCGCAAGGTCTCTTGCCCTTGGAGGTGCTTATACTGCAATGGGGAATGATCATTCGGGTATGTACTGGAACCCTGCTGGGTTAGCAAATATAGAGAATGGTTCGATCTATATTGAAGCACATAATAATCGATCTTTAAATCGTACTACCTATCTAAATGAAAAAACTTCTACTCCTTTAAGTGTTTCTAGGGTTAATGGTATCGGTGCAATAGTTCCAATACCAACTGTTCGTGGAAGTTTAGTTTTTGGAATTGGATTTAACCGGGTTAAACATTATGATGCGTTAATGAATTTTTCTGGGTTTAGCACGGAAGATAATGGTTTAAAATTTCCAATAACTGTAGATGGTATCCAGCAAAGTCATTTTTTCTCAAAGAATGTAAATCGAAGCGAAACTGTTGCTAGCATTGGAGCAATGGAGCAATTAACATTTTCATTTGGAATTGCATTATCACCAAATTTATCTGGGGGACTATCATTATCTAGGGTAAATGGTGATGAAAAATATGATTTTGAATTTAGTCAAAATGATATAAAAAATAATTTTACCGAATTTCCAAAAGATTTTAATAAATATGATCTTGTTCAGAGTCTAGATACTGAAAGTAAAGCATGGCAAATTAGAGGCGGACTAAAATTTATTTTATCTAAATGGTTTCGTATGGGTTTTAGTCTTTCGCTTCCATATACTATTTCGGTTATTGAAAGGCATGGTACAAATGAGGTTTTAACTTTTGATAATGGAGATACTAGTGATGCCATTGATGCAGGATATTATAACTATAAAGTAAAGGCACCTATGATCATGGACTTTGGTGGTGCTTTTACTTTTGAAGCATTCACACTATCAAGTAGTTTTAGAACTATTGATTGGAGCTCCATGAGATTTGACTTAAGTAACATAGAGGTTAATTCTGAAGATTATAAGTATTTACGTAATGAAAATGACATTTTCAAATTTCAGTATGATTATTTTGCAATTCAAATACGTCTTGGTATTGAAACTCTAATTCAATTGAATGAAAATTTTGGTATAACCTTTCGAGGAGGTTATGCATCTATTCCCTCACCAAGTAAAAATGCTTATGTTAAAGACTATTACTCCATAGGGGCAGGAATCCCAATAGATTCGAATGTGATGTTAGATTTAGCATGGATATTAAATAATCAGAAAAAGCAATCATCTGATATTTATACTCCGGCTGGAACAGATGAAAAAATTATTCAGCAAAAGCTATATATCAATTGCTCTTATTTATTTTAATATTATTTGGATTCACCTTTGTGTTCGGCTAATTTTTCGAGCCATTTTATGGCGTTGAGTGGCTCGGTAGCTCAGTTGGTAGAGCAGAGGACTGAAAATCCTTGTGTCGCTGGTTCGATTCCGGCCCGAGCCACACATGATCTAAGAATGATTGATTGCCCAGGTCATCCAGCCCCCACATTTTTTATCTAAAAATTTATCAACAGGATTTTTGATAGAGTTATAATAAAAGATATCACCTTTTTTATTTATAGCTTCGCCTTTTAGGGTTTTAGGATTTTTAACATTATAATTTTTTAGGACACCACCATCATTACTTGGATCAGCTTTAAATAAAGCTTCTTTTACTGTCCATAAGCGAAGGAGATCATCATTACTATTCACTAGGTCACTTTCATATTTGGAAAGATAGTACCTTGTGTGCTTAGCATCAACTTTTCGACTTAATTCTAAATCTATTCCAACACCATTTGATGATTCACAGTTATTTAATATACCAATTGCTGCAGCACAATCTTTTGTGTGACTTATGCTGAAATATTCATTAGGGAATGAAATTTTAGTGACATCAATACTTTTATTTAAGTGCTCAAAAACTTTTTTTAGTGCAGACCGTCCTCGGATCCAATCAATATATCGCGTAGAATTTTTAGTGTATTTGCATTCTTTAATTTCAGATGAGGATAAATAATTGTCATTACTAAATGCAATTATTAAATCTTTTGATTTGA
>CEVL01097835.1_pt1 | contig 14962 bp, 14 predicted proteins | sample 427051 | NCBI WGS metagenome assembly CEVL01 (sample SAMEA2623673, study PRJEB7988) | marine metagenome | biome: marine biome (ENVO:00000447); feature: surface water layer (ENVO:00002042); material: "saline water (ENVO:00002010), including plankton (ENVO:xxxxxxxx)" | depth 5 m
TGCAATAGCCCATCTTGGAGCTCTAGAAACCTGACCTAGAGATTCTTGCGTCTTAAAACTATTTACTTTAAAAACAACACCATCTATCTCATAAGGCAGTTGAGTTCTCAAGCCTTCTATTCTGGTGAAATATGAAATACATTCATTGATATGATGAGATAATTCGGTTAATGGGTTAATGGGCAGTCCCCAAGAACGGTAAAAATCAAAAACTTCCATTTGGGTTTGAATTGAGTGATTTTTGCCGTAATCCAAAGCTCCAAGTCCATGAGCAAAAAACTTTAAAGGCCTTGATGCAGTTATTTTAGAATCTAGTTGCCTTAAACTTCCTGCAGCAGCATTTCTAGGATTAGCAAAAACTTTCTCAGAGCTAGATTTTGCATTGCGATTAATTTTTTTAAAATCTTCTATATCAATGAATACTTCGCCTCTTATTTCAATTAATTTAGGAGGTTCTATTTCTGTCACTCTTAAAGATAAAGGAATGGAAGGTATGGTCCTTATATTGTGCGTTATATCTTCTCCTGTTTTTCCATCCCCGCGAGTTGTTGCTTGATGTAAATATCCTTCTTTATAAATTAGATTAACTGCTATTCCATCTAATTTAGGCTCACACGAAAAACTAATATTTTCCTCTGAAATAAGCCTTTCTTTGATCCTATTATCGAAGTCTTGTAAGTCTTTATTATTAAAAGCATTTTCAAGAGACAACATGGCTGTCAAATGGTCAACTTTAGTAAACCCGTCTAAAGGCTTCGATCCTACTCTTTGTGTTGGAGAATGGCTAAAACTCAGATCGGGATAATTAGCCTCTAACTCTATAAGTTCTTTGAACAGATCATCATATTCGGAATCACTAATGATAGGATTGTCCTCGGTATGATAGTTATAGGAGTGTTCATTAATGATCTTATGAAGCTCGAGTACTCGAGATTTGGCTTCTGAATCTGCTTTCATCAAATAAAGATACTAACCGGTGCTTGCTAAGAATTGTCTTCTATATTCCAAAACTTGTTGTCGCATATGCTCAATCATTTGCTTAGTAAGTAAATTTCTATCTTCATCTAAAAGTTCACAATCAAAGTATTCTTTCAGTGATTGAGAAACATCAATTAGTAGATCAAATGATTCTAAAGGGCTTGATAGATTTATAGGATCCAATACAAGCGCTATGTCACCAGAATAAAGCTCTTCTAAGAAAGTGCCTGGGTTTCGGCCATTCAAGAGATTGAAGGCTATATTCCCTTTTGAGTCGAGTAGCGTAAATATACCTTTTTTGTCATATTCAAAGTTAAATTTATTTAAGGCTTCGATGATAAGAGTCTTAGAAAATTGATCTTTTTTTAAACTGCGTAAATGCAGAATAAGCAAAAAGCTTGAAGGTTTTATGTCTAAGGAGGACTCTTCAATGCATTCTTCTTTAGAGTCCTCTAATACAGGATCATCACTAAAGCCCTGCATCCACTCTTCTTCAAAGTCATTATTAACATAATCATCAACATCGATTAGGTCTACTTTTAACGAACTTCTTTTTGTCCTAACCGCCCTTCTGATGCCATCAATAAATACTAAAGCTAAAAGAGCCCCTATGACTATTGTTAGTATTTCAGGTAAATTAAACATGTTAACTAGCAGCCAATTCCACTGCTTGATCAACATCAACAGCGACCATTCTCGACACTCCGGGTTCTTGCATAGTAACACCCATTAAGTGCTTACTCTTTTCCATTGAGATTTTATTATGAGAAATATAAACAAATTGAACTCTTTGTGACATCTCTTCAACTAAATCTATAAAACGCATAGTATTCAAATCATCTAATGGAGCATCAACCTCATCTAGCATGCAAAAGGGAGCTGGGTTTAACTCAAAAAAAGCAAAAACTGTGGCTATAGCCGTTAAAGCTTTCTCTCCACCAGATAGCTGCGAAACGCTTGCATTTTTTTTTCCAGGAGGCCTTGCTGAGATACCTACACCACAGCTTAATAAATCATCACCTAACATTACTAATTCAGCATGTCCTCCACCAAAAAGTTTAGGAAAAGAATTTGCAAGACTAAGATTTAATTTATCAAAAGTATCTTTAAAAGTTGTCTTAGTTTCTCTATCAATTTTATTAATTGCATTTTGAAGAGTTTCAAGAGCATCCATTAACTCTTGGTGTTGACTATCCAATAATTCTTTTCTTTTTTCTTCTTGTTCAAATTCTTCCATAGCAGCTAAGTTTATAGCGCCCAGTCTCGTAATCTTTAATTCTATTGATTCTAGATCTTTAGCAAAATCGTCTGACGATTTAGATTCATCTAAATCTTTTAAAATAGTCGTTAAATCTCCTTCTATTTCATTTAATTGTTTAGCCAAGCTCTCTCCTTCTATCTTTGAAGCCTGTCTTTCCAATCTAAATTTCTCTAGTGTTTCACGCAAATTAATTGCCATTTGTTCTTTTTCTATTTTCTCTCTTTCCATCTTATGTATAGATTCATTACATAACTCTATTGCCTTTCTAGATTCAAGTAATTTATTTTCAACAACAAGTCTTTCTGATAAAAGTGCATCTAGATTAGATTGTATTTCCGAAATAGGATCTTCTAGAGCTTTCAACTCATCAATTAAAGATAAATTCTCTAGTTCTAAAGCTTCTAACTGACTATTTGCAAGCTTATCTTCAGATGTAAGAGCAGCAAACTTAGCTTGTAGATCAGCAAATTGATTTGTCTTATCTATTAAATTAACTCTTTGTTGCTGTGCGTCCTCGGAAGAGTTAGACAAGAAATCTTGTGTTAACTTTGTTAACTTAGAAGGTTCTTCTTTTATAGAATCTAACTCTCTTTTTAAATCAATCACTTCAGACTCTAGTTCTTTAATTTTTTCGAGAGAACTTTTGTTATTCAAACTCTCTACAAAGGAGTCTATATTTTTCTCCAACTTAGTAAGAATTGATTTTGATTGAGTAATAAAAACTAACCACAGATTTTCAATCTTTTCAGATTCTTCTAAATTCAATTCTTCGTCTTTTCCTTCTTTAATTTTCTGCAGCTCAGAATCAATTAAATTGATATCTTCCTCAACTTGCTTTGTAGATTGAGTTAATGACAACAACTCTCCTTTTCTTGATTGTATTTGTGCGGTATTAGTATTTAATTTCTCTTCAATCTCTCTTGCTCTTTCTTTCTTTATAGCAAGTTCTTGTTCTACTCTGGAAATATCTGCTCCAAAGCTATAAAACTCCTGCTGAATCTTATCCATGTCTGATTGCAACTGAAGTTGACTCGCTCTTAGCTCGATAACTTCGCTATCAGAAGTGTTCTTGGAAGAATTAACTTCCTCTACCTTTAGTTCTTGATCCTTAACTTTCTTTTCTTTTTCTGCAACTATCTTAGAAATATCAAGCCACTTCGATGCAAGCAGTAATTGATGAGCTTTATTTTCTTCTTTTCTTAGTTCCGAATATCTTTCTGCAGCTTTGGCCTGTCTCTGTAGCTTATGTAAAAGTCTTGATATTTCTTCTCTTAAATCTTCTAACCTTGATAGATTTTCTCTAGTTCTCTTAATTCTTGACTCAGTTTCTTTTTTTCTTTCCAAGTACCTTGAAATGCCTGCAACTTCTTCTATATATCCTCTCATTTCTTCAGGTTTTGCGCTCACTAGTTGCGAAATCATTCCTTGCTCTATAATTGCATAAGATCTAGGACCTAGACCTGTTCCTAAGAAAACATCAGTAACATCTCTCTTTCTGCAACTTGTTCCGTTGAGGTAATAATTAGACTGTCCATCCAATTCAATACTTCTTCTTACTGAAATTTCGTTGTAACTTGAAAATTCTCCACCTACTCTTCCATCTTTGTTATCAAAGAAAAGCTCTACAGAAGCTTTTGAGACAGGTTTTCTTGAAGAAGAGCCATTAAATACGACATCCGACATTGAGTCACTTCTTAAGTTTTTTGCTGAACTTTCTCCTAGAACCCACCTTACAGCATCAATTACATTTGATTTACCGCATCCATTGGGTCCTACAATGCATGACATTGTGGAAGGAAAAGTTACAGTTGTTGGATCAACAAAAGATTTAAAACCAGATAGCTTTATAGAGTTTAATCTCATAATTTATATTTTATTGGAGGGTAGGAATCCCATGCTTCAGAAAGAAGCATTAATGAAACAGAATTAACCTTCATTTACATACAAAGTCTATTCTATATGGAGCTTAGAAACTACTGATTTTTTAGTTTTTTTACAGTCTCAATTAATATTCTAAGTTCCGAAATATCCCTCTCATTTTCTAGAAAATCTAATGCCTGGCTCCAAAGCTTAATGGTTAAATCTACGTTCTTATTTTCTAACTCCTTCAAGCCTTGTAAAGTTAAAGCTGAAGGGTTGTTTGGGCTTTTGATAAGGGCTTCTTTAAGCACTTTCTCGATCATACTATTAAACTTTCTTTCTTCTTTTAAGAACATCACCTGTGCGTATTCAGCTAATACAGTTCCGCCTAGTTCGTCTTTGAAGCTTCCATATAACTGTTCGAAAGCAAGACTGGCCAATTCATTCTCATTGGCCTCTTTAAGCCTTTTGGCTACTAAATATATTTCTCCTGCTTGTGGTTCTTCTTTACTAGATATTTCTAATATTATTCGTCTAACTTCTATAGCATCTTGTTCGCTATTTATAGATTCATCTATAACAAATCTCTTAAGAATTTCCTTATCGTGTACCAGAGAATAATTTTCACCTCCGCCCAAATCTTTATATATAAATAGAGTTATTAAAGTGCACATAAAAGAAACGACATATAAAGGTATTTTTAACTCTAAATTTGTTAAGCCTCTTAGAGTTAGATAAAAAAAGATTAAAAGTGGAACAAATAAAATTACAAAAATCATTTAAACTTGTTATTTACAATCAATGCTTGCCAGAAAATCTTCTATATAAAATTACAGACATTGTAACTAAGAATAGTAATAACGGCGCTAACCATAAAGCATAAGTATCTGCTTCAAACGGAGGGTCATAAACAATAAAATTTCCATACCTGTTTACCAAATAATTTTTTACTTCCTTCTCAGTTTTGCCTAATTTTACAAGTCTGTATACCTCTCTTTTTAAATCAATTGCTATAGGTGCATTTGAACCAGATAGATTTGATCCTTGGCATTTAGGGCATCTAAGTTCATTCAATAAAGATAAAAATCTCTCTTCTTGAACTACGTCTTCGAAGGGATAAACCTCTTTTGAATCATCAGCTACACATAATCCAAAGAGCAAAGAGGTAAATAGCATAGATAGGGCTTTTTTAAGCATCGTTATCCTCAATTAAGAATTTTTCAAATTTGTCTTCCCATACTTTTTTCGTCAAAACCCCCACATGCCTTTCTCTGATTATTCCTTTTTTATCTACAAAAAAAGTCTCTGGAGCACCATAAACCCCCAAATCTATTGCCAGCTTTCCTTGCTGATCAAAGATACTTAATTCAAATGGATTGCCATCTATTTCCAAGAGTTTTATCGCTTTGCTCCTATTGTCCTTATAATTAAGTCCGTAGACCGTAAGAACAGATTCTTCTTTTAGTTTCATTAAGAAAGGATGTTCTACCTTACAAGCTATACACCAAGTTGCCCACACATTGATAAGAGCGGGCAATTTATTAATGCTACTTTTAGAAATTATAATCTCTGGGTTCTCGAGGTCGGGAAGTGTAAATTCAGGGACAGACTTGTCAACAAGCACAGATTCTAATTGATCATTATCATTGGTTAAAAAAGAATAGAGAACTACAACAAGCAAAGCAAAAGCAATTAAGGGCAGTAAATTTAAAATCTTTTTCATGATTGTTTTCTCATTAATTTAAAACCTGAAATAAATGTCCCTAAAGTTATCAGTAAAGCGCCCAACCATATCCATCTAATAAAAGGTTTACTCTGCAACCTAAATGACCATGAATCTTCTTTGAAATTATCTCCTAAAGAAACATAGAAATCTTTAAAAAGTCCTGTATCGATTCCTGCTTCAGTAGTGACCTGTCCAGAAGGAAAATAAGTTCTTTTCTCTGTTTTTATATTTAATAAACTTTTGTCATCAGAAGCTTGTATCTCAGCTGTTTTTGAGATGTAGTTTGGTCCTTGAACATCTTGTATGCCCAAGAATTCTATTTCTTTGTTTATAAATTCTACTTTTTCTCCTGGTTTAAGTATCAATTCTATTTCATTTGAATAAGAAGATACGACCCCAACCCCTAAAACTAGCAAAGCCATGCCTGTATGCGACAGTAAAACTCCTATTCTTCTGTTTATAAAATCTAAATATTTCGTAAATGATTTCGAAGAAAATTGATTCATTAGAGTACCTGCCAAAATCCAAGCAAATATAAAAATTGTAAAGAAAGAAGCTGGTATAAGTTCATCAAATAAAATAAAAAGTAAAACAAGGGTTAAAAGGGAAATAGATATGGACTCTAACAGTAACTTACTAAGAAAACTGAAAGACTTAGTACTACCCCAAGATAAATACAAAGCCATTCCTTGTAACAATCCGAGGATTATTGCAAAAGGGAAGATAATAAACTCAAAATAAGGAGCGCCCACTGAAATTTGCTTACCGTCGGTGATGGCCTCATAAATAAGGGGATATAAAGTTCCAAACAAAATCGATACAGCCAAAACTACCAAAAGTAAATTGTTTAAGAGCAAACCAAATTCTTTGGAGTTTAATGAATAAAAAGAATTCTCATTTTTTGTTGAATTCTTGAAAGCAAAAATTAAGAGTCCACCTAAAACAAAGAATGAGAAAATGCCAAGTATAAATAAGCCCCTCTCAGGGTCTAAAGCAAAAGCATGAACAGAAGTGAGAATCCCAGAACGTACTAAAAAAGTTCCTAATAAACTCGCTGCGAATGCAAAGATGGATAGTAATAGAGACCAGTTTATAAAAATGTTACGTTTTTCGGTAACAAGAAGTGAATGAACTAAAGCAACTGCTAAAAGCCAGGGAACGAAGGCAGCGTTCTCTACGGGATCCCAGAACCACCAACCTCCCCAACCTAATTCATAATAGGCCCACCAACTACCTAGACCAATTCCTATTGTAAGAAAACTGCAGGCCAAAAGTGTCCATGGCCTTGAACTTGATGCCCAATCCTTATTGGCCTGACCACTTAACATAGCAGAAATAGATATAGCAAATGGTAAGAGCAATCCAGAATACCCGAAATAGAGTAATGGTGGATGGACTGTAAAAGCAAAATCTTGCAAAGAAGGATTTAGATCTGCTCCGTTTATTGGAGGAATAGGCAATATCCTTTCAAATGGGTTTGATGTGAATATTGTAAATAAAAGAAAAGAAAATATGACTAAACAACAAACTCCAAAAACATAGTTAGAGAAATTGGTACTTCTACTATTATCAAAAAATAAAAATGCTACTAGCCAAATATTCATTGAAAGAATCCACAAGATTAATGAACCTTCATGAGCACCCCAAGTAGCTGCAAATTTATAGTAGATAGGTAAATTTATATTTGAATTCTGTGCAACATAAGCTACAGAAAAATCATCAATAACAAAAGAGTACACCAAGGCAAAAAACGACCCGATTATCAATAGACCTAAAATAGAAGAAATCTTCAGTATAGGAAGTTCTCTTTTAAAGATAAAAGCGCTCAATCCACCAACAAGACTCAACACCAAAGAAGTAACGAGAAATATGTGGCCTATTTCAGGTATCATTCAACCGCTTCCATAAGTTTTGCAACTTCAGGTGGCATATAGTTTTCATCATGCTTTGCTAAAACTTCAACTGCCCTAAAAGTTCCTTCATTTTCTAGATAACCTTGAACAACAACTCCAGCCTTTTCTGAAAATAAATCTGGCAAAATGCCAGAATAGTTAATTACTAAATCATTCTCAAAGTCAGTTACAGTGAATTCAATGTTTAAAGAATCATCACTTCTCTTTATAGACCCCTCTCGAACCATGCCTCCAGCTCTGATTAATGTATCCGAAGAAAGATTATTATTTAATAAATCAGTTGGAGAATAAAATAGATTTAAATTCTTTGATAAGGCAGAAATAACAAGCCCAACTGCTAGAATTGATCCGGCTAGTATTGCTATAAGGGCATATATTCGTTGCTTTCTTATTGGGTTCATTGAGTTTTACTTTGGCCCTCTTTGTGTACTTTTTTTAACTTTCTAGTGGGCATGTAAATATTGATACAAATAATCAAAATTAATATTAGAAAGCAAGACCACACATATAAACCGTTACCGTCCATATGAATAATTGTTGATAACTGTTCTATCATTTGTTTTCAGTTAGATATTGTTTTGACACCCAAGATTTATTTTTTTCCCTGACAATTACTTCTGCTCTTAGATTCATCGTTAATAGCATGGCAAACATTAAATAAAAGCCTAAGACGCACACCAGTAGAGGTTGATACATATCAGGAGTCATACTGGGAGCAGAAGTTAAAGTAAAAGTTGATGGCTGATGCAATGTCTGCCACCAATCTACAGATTTTTTAATAATTGGAATAATAGCTATACCTACTATGGAAAGTATAGAAACGGCGCGATCAGCTTTAGATTTATCATCTATTGAAGAATGTAACCCTATCATTGCAGCATAAATAAAAAATAAAATTAAAGTTGAAGTTAATCTTGCATCCCAAACCCACCAAGTGCCCCAAGTAGGCTTGCCCCAAATAGAGCCTGTTAACAATGCGAGTAAAGTAAAACTGGCTCCTATAGGTGCCGCTGCTTTTAATAACATGCCAGAAATTTTTACCCTCCAAACCATCGTTATAAAACCACATACAGCCATGAACATAAAAATTGATTGTCCCAATATTGCGGATGGCACATGTATATAAATAATTCGATAAACATCTCCTTGTTTGTAATCAGTCGGTGAGTAGAAGAGACCCCAAGTTAAGCCTAAAGTGAAAATAATAATGGTTGTAAATACTAACCAAGGCAGCATCTTAGAGGACCATTTAAAAAATAAAGGCGGAGAGCCCATTTCGATAAACCAATCTTTAATGTAGTTCCACATCTTATTCATAATTTAAAAGAATCGCTTCAACGGTTAACAGACATAGTCCTGGTATACCTATTGCAAGCATGGCACCCATGATTAATAAAAAACCTGAATAATCTTGATAATCAATAGCAGAAGCAACTGCCGCTGTCCCCATCAACAATGTAGGAATAGAGAAAGGTAGAACGATTATCGCACTCAATATTGCAGATTTACCTAATGATAGCGCAGCCCCAATAGCGCCTAGAAGACTCATGAAGAGAGTTCCTAGTATTAAGCTAAAAATCATTGGTATAAGACTATTAAGTGGTAAATACAATATCAATGAACTAATTATTGATGCTATCAAGATAGGGAACCCAGTTACTAGCCAATGGCAAAGTACTTTTGCAAAAACCAACACGAAAGAAGGATCATTTGAGATGAAAAATTCGTCTAACGTTCCATCTCTGAAATCTTCACTAAAAATTGTTTCAATAGCAAGTAAAGAAGATAAAAGTGCAGCTATCCAAATGACTCCAGGAGCTAAAGATCGTAAAAATTCTTGATCAGGGCTTAGGGCTATAGGAAAAAAGCTTATTACAATTAGAAAGAAGATTAAAGGAGTAATGTAGGTTGAAGACCTTCTAGAAGCTATTAACAAATCTCTTCTTAAAATTAAAAAAAACCAATTATAAATATTAGAGTTCATGATCTAGATTGATTTGATTAGAGGCTATATTAGAAGGTCTATGTCCAGTTATCACAAAGGAAGCTCCTTTCGTATTTAATTCTTCTATTATTTCCCCTATTAAATTTGAAGCCTCATCATCCAATGCAGAAAATGGTTCATCGATAAAATAGATACCAAAATCTTTAAGTAACCATCTAGCAATAGAAATTCTTTTCTTTTGTCCGACAGAGAGTTCTGAGGCAAGAGCAGAATGATTTTCAATTCCAACTCTATCAAGTGAAGATTGTATTTTTTCTTCAGAAACACCGAAAGAAAAACTAGATAGTTTTAAGTTTTCTTCAGCACTCAGTAAATTCTTAATTCCTAAAGAATGTCCCTGGTAAAAACAATCCATAGCCCTGAATTGATTATAGTTATCTTTGTTATCTAGCCACTCCACATCTCCCTTACCTATATGAATTAAACCTAATAAAATCCTTAATAAGGTCGTCTTACCAGAACCGTTAGAACCAATAATTTCTATATTTTGACCTGCATTCACTTCGAAATTTAAATCATTAAACAGCAGATTACCTGCACGAGTGCAAGATAGATTTGAAACTTTTAACTTTGGAAGCATTTGGAGAAGCGATTTTAACAAATTATTGAATTTAACTGAATGCTAGTAAATAGTATTTAGCAAGAACTTAGTTCTGTTAAAATGCTTATCCTAAAATTGAGGACAACTGTGAATAAAGTAATTTTTGCCAATAGAAGTAGTATAGAGCAAGTTGAAGAAGGGAATTTCCTAGCTCCTAAGTTCGATAGAGATGGAATTATTCCAGTGATAGTTACAGAAACCTCATCTGGAGATGTTTTAATGTTGGGTTACATGAACAATGAATCTCTAGAGAAAACCATAGAAACTAGAGAAGCTTATTATTGGAGTCGTAGCAGAGAAGTTTTATGGAAGAAGGGTGATTCAAGTGGGATGGTGCATCAAGTAGATGAAATCTTGATTGATGACGATCAAGATTCTCTTTGGTTAAAAGTTTCTATAACAGGATTAGGTGCAAGTTGCCATGTCGGATATAAGTCCTGTTTCTATAGATCGATCAAAAACGTAGTAGAACAAGGTGTTGAATTGGAATTCACGGAAGATGAAAAAGTTTTTGATCCAGAAATTGTTTACCCAGGAGCAGAAAACCCCACAAAATTATAATTAACCTGTCATTGAGAATTCCTATCTAATATCCTCAATAATATCTTCTATATTCTCCATACCTATTGATAGAATGCTTTAATAGGCCCCGTTAGCTCAGTCGGATAGAGCGCTGGATTCCTAATCCAGAGGCCATAGGTTCAAATCCTGTACGGGGCACCAGGAAAAATATGAATTGGAAAAAAGAAACAATAGAATTAAAAAAAAGAAGATCTCTTGCTAAAAAACAAGGGGGAGAAGACGCTATAAACCTGCAACATGCAAAAGGAAGGCTTACTTTAAGAGAAAGAATAGGAATACTTCTTGATGATGGCTCTTTCCAAGAACAAGGAGAAATTGCTGGAGGTTCAGAAACGAATGAAAAAGGTGAAATACAATCATTAACTCCAGCTAATTTTATCCTAGGTTTTGGGAAAATTGCGGGCAGAGAAGTTGTCGTAGGAGGAGAAGATTTCACGGTAAAAGGAGGATCACCGAATTCTGCAGGTTTAAGGAAAAGCGTATACACAGAGGAGCTAGCATTAAAATATAAAATACCTCTGATAAGACTTCATGAAGGTGGTGGAGGTTCTGTTGCAGGACCTGGTAAAAAAGGGAAAGGATATGGCGGGGATCCAGTATTTTCAAAATCTAGATTTAAATCAGTTGCAGATACCTTAAGAGAAATCCCTGTTGCTTCAGCTGCATTAGGCCCTGTAGCGGGCATGCCTGCAGCCAGATTTGTTGCTTCACATTTTAGAGTAATGACTAAAGAGACTGCTCAGATCTTAGTTGCAGGGCCTGCTGTTGTAGAAAGAGCTTTTGGCAAGAAAATGACTAAAGAAGAGCTTGGAGGGTCTCATATACATAGACTAAATGGCGTTACTGATAATGTTGCTACATCTGAGGAAGATGCTTTTAAACAGATTGCTAATTTTTTATCGTTTTTACCTCAAAATGTTTATGAACTAAGTCCTAAAGTGGAATGTGACGATCCTTATGATAGAGAGGAAGAGGCTTTACTTTCAATCATACCTAAAGAAAGACAGAAATCTTATGAAATGAGAGACATTATTAATTTAGTCTTCGATAAAAATACCTTTTTTGAAATGACTAAATTTTTTGGTAGGGGAATTATCACAGGCTTTGCAAGAATAAACGGCTATGCAGTTGGTATATTTGCAAATGACTCAAACTTTTATGCAGGTTCAATGTCAGCAGAGGGAGCTCAAAAAACAACTAGGTTTATTAAATTGTGCGACACATTCAATATTCCAATAGTCAGTTTAGTTGATGAACCAGGTTTTCTTATAGGACCAGAAGCTGAAAAAGATGGAACCATACTTCATGGGACTCAAGCTGTTCTTGCATGTACAGAATCTACTGTTCCTTGGACTACTGTAATGATAAGAAAGTCATTTGGTGTAGCTGCTGCGGCTCACTATGGTCCTGATGGGTATGTTTTGGCTTGGCCTTCATCAGAATCGGGTCCTCTTCCGCTGGAAGGAGGAGTGGCAGTAGCATTCAAAAAGGAAATTGCTGAAGCAGAAGATCCAGAAGCTAAAAGAAAGGAGTTAGAAGCTAAAATGGCTAAAAATCAAAACCCTTTTCCGAGAGCAGAAGCATTTTCTGTTCACGAAATTATAGATCCTAGAGAAACAAGAAAATATATATCTCTATGGGCTGAGAGAATACAACAACAACTGAAGGCCGGATTGATTAAACGTCTTTCCTAGGCACAAAATAGCTTAACTTTCTGAAATCCTAAGATATACTAATCTATCAAATAAGGAGTATGGAAAATGAAAACATATGAACAATTTTATATAAATGGGGAATGGGTCGACCCTGCAGAGGGCGTTAATTCTTTCGATGTACTAAACCCGGCGAATGAAGAGGTGATAGGCAAAATTTCAATGGGTAGTTCTGCTGATGTTGATAAAGCTGTTGAGGCTGCCTCAAAAGCTTTTAATTCATTCAGTCAAACTAGTGTAGAAGAAAGACTAGCAATTTTGGGTAAGATAGTTGAAGTCTATCAGTCTAGATATGACGAAATAGCTGAGACTATATCCATGGAAATGGGGGCTCCTTTGTCGTTGTCAAAAGCAGCTCAAGCAGCTACGGGTCTGGGCCACTTTGCTCAAGCTATAGAAATCTTACAGGGTTTTGAATGGGAAGAAACTAAAGGGAAAACTCTATTAAGAAAAGAACCTATTGGAGTTGTTGGAATGATCACACCATGGAATTGGCCGATAAATCAAATTTCTTGCAAGGTTGCCCCAGCAATAGCTGCTGGATGCACCATGGTTCTAAAACCTACTGAAATAGCACCATTAAATGCAATGTTATTTGCGGAAGTAATACATGAAGCTGGTGTACCTGCTGGAGTTTTTAATCTAGTTAACGGTGATGGACCAACTGTTGGAGAAGCCATGTCTGCTCATCCGAAAATAGACATGATGTCATTTACAGGCTCCACAAGAGCAGGAATAGCTGTTGCTAAAGGTTCAGCTGATACTGTTAAGAGGGTTGCTCAAGAGTTAGGAGGAAAATCAGCAAATATTATTTTAGATGATGCTGATTTTGAATCAGCAATCACAGGTGGTGCTAAACATTGTTTCAATAACAGCGGACAATCATGTAATGCACCTACCAGAATGTTGGTGCCTGAATCAAGGCATGAAGAAGCAAAAGAAATTGCTAAACAAGCTGCTGAGTCAACTAAAGTTGGGGATCCGTTTGCTGAAGATACAGGCATTGGTCCAGTTGTAAGTGAAGTGCAATTTAATAAAATTCAAGGTCTTATTGAAAAAGGAATTGAAGAAGGTGCCGAGCTTGTTTCAGGAGGACCAGGAAAACCAGAAGGATTAAATGCAGGTTATTATGTAAGACCTACTGTTTTTGCTAATGTCAATAACGACATGACTATAGCTAGAGAAGAAATATTTGGTCCAGTTTTATCCATTCTTCCGTATAAGGATGAAGAAGAAGCTGTTGAAATAGCTAATGATACTGAATATGGTCTTTACGGATATGTGTCATCTGGTGACGTAGAGCATGCTAAAAAAGTAGCAAACCAAATCAGAGCAGGTAGTATTGCTATAAATGGAGCGCAAGCAGACTTTACCGCTCCTTTTGGAGGCTACAAACAGTCTGGTAATGGTAAAGAATGGGGTCCTTTTGGATTTGAAGAGTTCTTAGAAACTAAAGCTGTTGTCGGATACTCTAGCTAGAGTAATTAAGAATAAAAAGGGCCACTAAAGTGGCCTTTTTTTATACCTGATTGATTAATTTATCTCCTGATTTAAAGCGTTTGTAATTTTCAATAAATAAATCCACGGCTCTTTGAGGAGCCCTAGGTCCCCAAGCTGAATCATGGGGTGTAATAAAGCAATTCTTTAAAGTCCACAAAGGTGAGTTCTCATTGAGTGGTTCTGGGTCAGTTGTATCTATTGCAGCACATTTAATGGTCTGATTCTTTAGAGCCAATGCTAAACTCTCTTCGTCAACTGACTCCCCTCTTCCAACATTTATAAACATAGAAGTATCTTTCATTAAATTAAATTGCTGCTCTGAAAAAACTTTATAGGTTTCCTCTGATGCGGGAAGGCAATTAACAACAAAATCACACTCAGCGACCATCTCATTTAATTCTGCTGGTCTAAATAATCTATCAAGATTATCTGAAGAGACTGGTGTTCTCTTCGTTGCCAAGACTATCATTCTAAAAGCTTTAGCAATTCTGGCCACTTCCTGACCTATTCCCCCAAAACCACTTATACCAATAGTCATATCAGTTAATTCTCCTACTGACATCATTTGCTTCCATTCTTTGTTTGCTTGAAGATCAATATGCTCATCAATTGACTTTATGGACCTTAAGATCTGCGCAAATACATAAGTTGCAATAGGGATTGCGTGTATACCACCACCATGACTGTAATACTTAGTGCTTTCTATAAGTAGTTGTGCTTCTTCGGTTTCGATTCCTGCCCAAGAGCCTTGTATGAAACTGCATCCTTTCAGTAGTTCTAGGTATTTATCGAAATATTCTTTACGCTGAAGAGACTTGAACATT
>CEVL01161124.1_pt1 | contig 14879 bp, 4 predicted proteins | sample 427051 | NCBI WGS metagenome assembly CEVL01 (sample SAMEA2623673, study PRJEB7988) | marine metagenome | biome: marine biome (ENVO:00000447); feature: surface water layer (ENVO:00002042); material: "saline water (ENVO:00002010), including plankton (ENVO:xxxxxxxx)" | depth 5 m
CGCTGGACGCGAATGAGACCCGCGTCGCCGGCGTTCCAAAGCAACATCATCTTTCCGGCGTCGACGCGGCACTCGTTGATTTCACATTCGGCGGCTTCGCACTTGACGTTGAGCAAGCGTTTTGTCTGATTCGTCCCTTCCGTGGACGTCAAAATCACTTCAACGTCGCCGGCGATGATACTCGAGTACGTGCAATTGTACGTTCCATCGCCATTATCGACGACGACGCCCTCGATGGGCTCTCGACCCGGCGCTCGGCATCCGATGGTCACATCCGCGCCGCCCTTGCTGATGGTGTTTCCACCGTAATCTCGCGCCAAGAGCTTGAAGTGCGCGTCCTCGCCGGCGACGCACGTCGTCGCGCCGTCACCGATGAGCGCCGAAGATATCAACGCGAGTCTCTTACCCTCGGCGTTCGTCCTGATCGGCGTCCCCGGCACGACGACGCCGTCAAGCATGATGTTCACGGAGTGCACACCTGGATGGAGCCAACGAATCTTCGCCGAGTAGCACTTATTGTCCTGCGCCAGCGTCACGGGAACGGCCTCTTGTGACCCAGACGGATGGGTGAGTCGAACGCTCACCGCCTCCAATCCAGTCATGACGCGGTTGTTCGTCTCCCAGCCCAATCCGTACACTCGTAAATCGCTCGCTTGTCCGCACTCCACCGAGGCGTTGGCGGGCAACGGAGGATCAAAGACGAGCACGGCTTCTTCCGCGGTGAGCGTACCAAACGCGACGACGAAAGATATGCCGCCATCCGTGTGAAGGACGCTGTTGATTCGCGTGTTGAGAATCCACCGTCCCGCGGCCGTGACCTGGAATTCCAACGCGTACGTGCCGTCTTGATGATCTGTCACGCTCACTTGACGAGCGAGGGCACCATTGGGACCTTGCAACACTACTTGCACGGTGTCGCCACCACTCAAGCGAAGGTTGGCGTACTTGTCCACCGTGCGAAGAGTCAAACGGACGATGTCCCCCGTCTTGACATCCTTCAAACCGTCCATGCTCAAGATGGAGCGCGGCGGAAATGTAAAACCGGCGATTATTTGCATAGCTCTCCAGCACACCGGGAGTGCGTCGCACAGAATGCGCAATTCAAACGTACCCGCGCGAGTCATCTTAGCCACGAACTCGTTCTGTAAGCTCGTTGTGCCGTGCGCGGCAAAACTTAAAAACTCTGGCCCGAGCGCCTCGACGGTGATGTTTTGACCCTCCTCCCAATGCGTGTCGTTCTTGTACTTGTCTCTCGCGATGACGCGCACAACGACCTCGTCACCCGCGGGAGCGATCCAAGAGTTATCCGCACGAGTGCCCCCGATGACTTCGAGTTCGCAACAGTTGGGCATCGCCACCGCAGGATTCAAGTTCATCTCGAACAAGCCGCGCGGGAGCGGCACCATGGTGATGCCGTCCATTTTGGTAATTTTCGGCAATTCAATTTCGTTCATCGCCTCCACGTCTTCACCATCGATGAGTACCGCGGGTTGTACGCCAATCACTGGTTTGCCCGAACCGCCGTCACTCCTCGAGATCGAACGAACAGTACCGGCGAGGGAGTCTGTGCGCAAGCCGATGAGCTTTGAATCGGCCTTCGTGTTGGCGGACTTTTTGGAAGAATGCTCGCTCTTATTCTCTTCGAGCATCAGTTGCTCACCCTCCATGAGCGCCGCCGCTTCTTCGTTGGCGTACGGTACGATGGGCGTATCGGCGACGTAGACGCCGAGTTGGTAGGTGCCCGAGACCGTGCCGTAAAGCTTAATCTCCGCCGTGCCGTTGCCAAGTTCTACCGATTGACTCGTCACCTCGCCTGGACCTATCGCCTTGCCGAAGAAAGGAGCCAAACCTTCGCGTCTGGTGATTCTGTTGCCGAAGCGATCCATTCGAGTCACCGTGAGGGTCAACTGTTCGCCGGCGATCCACACACCGTTGGTCACGCCGTCGACTTGACACTTGGCGTAATCGACGCGACCCGGTTTACACACGGCGCGGTACGTCGCCGCCTCGGTGCCAAGGAAGAGAGACAGTTCGAAAGGCCCAGCTCGCTCGACGATGTAGCTCGCTTCGTACGTTCCATCTCCGCAATCTTGTACTTTGCCGCGTAAAGTTTCTCCTCCCGAGCGCACGGCGATGCCCATCTGAGCGCCGCCGTTGAACAGTCTGTTCCCACGCTCGTCTCTCGACTCGATGAGAATCGTCGCTCGCTCGCCGGCGACGGCGCCTTGAAGACCCGGACCGGAGAGTCGGCACATGGGAAGACTCACCTCTTGAGCTTCGACGTCGACGACGAACGGCGATCCGACCACAGGTTCTCCACCGACGGCGGCGACGATTTCATGGCGACCAACTTCCCACCAGCGCACCGTCGCCTTGTAGCGAGAGCCTCTTTCGGCAAACACCGCCGGGAGCGTGTGCGTCGCCCCGCTAGGTGTGATCATGTGCATGGTGATGGCTTCTTGACCGCTCATGCCACGACCATTCGCGTCATACTCGAGCGCTTGCAAGTAAATGTCGCGCTGAGCACCACACACTTCCGTTCGCTTCATGCCCGGGCCGCCCTTCAGCACGCATGCCGCCGCGTGCAGCGGACCATACGTCACCACGACTTCGGTGGTGCTCTCCTTGGCCACGCGCCCGTTGACGACGGCTTGAATGGTCCAACGTCCCGATTGCGGGACGATGAACGAGAACGAGTACGTCCCATCTTCGTTATCCTTCACGTCCAGAGCGTTGACCTTGATTCCGTTGGGACCCGACATTGAGAGATTGACTCTGTCGCCGCCAATGTGACAGTGATTACCGTACTTGTCCTCGGTTTGCACGAGAAGGCTCGTGATCTTACTCGCAACGATACCGTTGAGAGCATCACCGCGCAAGACAGCTCTGCTCGTTTCGCATGCTCCCGGAAAAACGTGCAGAATGAGCGGAGATGAAGCGATCGGTATGCCGTCGACGGTGACAGAAACCGTGTAGCTACCTGAGCGAGGAAAAATGGCGCGAAGAGCCATGCGGCCGCTTCTGACGTCGGCGACTTCAAACGGTCGTTCGGCAGGTAAGTGTGCGGGACCATACGCCACCACTGTGACGTTTTCTCCGGCAAACGTCGTGTTGTTTCCGTATCGGTCGCGAGCTTCGACGACGCACGTCACTTCCTCACCCGCCATGGCGGCGCACGCGCCGAACGCGGCGACTTTCGCTCCCGGGCCCTTGGTAGAGCTCGTGAGAGATTGCAGCATCGCGGTGCATCCCGCCTGCGAGAGCGTGCCAGTGCCCATGCGAGCCTCGAACGGACATCCACTCAAGTCTTCCTTGGTATCGAGACAAGAGACGGCGATTTTGTAAATACCCGTTACCGTTGTGTTCAAGACGAATTCAATACGCCCGTCGTCCAACATGTTACGCTCGACGTTTACGCCGCCCGGACCAGACGCGCGCGCCTCAAACTCAAGAATACTCTTCGTCGAGTGGGCAAAGTTGCCGAAACGATCCCGCAAAGTCAACAGAACCTTACCTGGGGTGCCCGCGGTCCAGCCTTCCAAGCCGTTCTTTTCGATCGTACACTTTGAAATGACGACGTCGGACGCTTCGATGTTCACATCCCAAGTTCGAGATTGGCCAGCTGTTTCGACAATCACTGCGATCTTACCAGCGAGAGAACTGGTAAACTGAACCAAGTACTCACCGTTACCTCTGTCATGAACGGTTCCGACCTCGATTCCGGGTCCCGGCGCGTTCCAGAGCTTGGTGGACACAGTCAGGTGCCCGCCTCCAAACTTGATTCTATTGCCACCTCGCTCGCGGGCTTCTAAAATAAACGTCGACGACTCACCGGCGACGGCACCGCGAAGGTTGACGATTGTACAAGCGTCGAGATGAATCAACGACTTGTTCTCAACGCGCTCCTTGAGATCTCTTCTTCGAGTGTGCTCCATGATTTCATTGGCACGTTCCTCCGGCGTGCACATCATGATGCCCACTGCCATGTCTTGCGGTAAGCTCTCTAATAACGCCGCCGCTTGACTGTTATCCATCCCAGATACGTACGGTACCAAGGCTGCGACGAGTGGAGTATCACTCACCGTCTTGCCGTTTCCAGCCAGCAGTGCCGCGCTCGCTTCGAGCACTTGCCGAACTTCGGCCGGGCTCATGCCTTCGATGATTCGCGAGACATCCATCGGTTCAAGCTTGTGTAGAACAGTTGCCGCCGATGTCGGCGAAAGATGCGTCGCGAGAGCACCGCCAACCGCAGTCGCAGGCTCGACGTTCCGCAGAATTTGCGGCGACAACAACTCTAAGAATGGACCCATGAATGGCTCATCGCATCGCCCGCTCGAACCAGGATTGACTAGAATGCTAACTACCGACGCAGCCTCGGTGTGACTAAGAATTGATACAGCGCGCGCTGCCTGCGAAGGCGACAAGCGACCGACCTCGATAATGATCTTCGCCTGTTCTGCAGCGCTCAAGGGTGCAAGCGTCTCGCGGAGCTCTGTTTGCGTGAGATCGATGAGAATTTCGCCCGCAGTGCCCGGCGGACAAAAATTGACGACTTCAATCATAGTATCCGGGCACTGTGTGGCCTCCAACGATCTATACAAGTGAACCGCACCGGAAGGTCCGGCGGTGATCTTACCATCCTCACCAAGGACGGTCCCGTCAGCTGTGATGATACCGTCAGATCTGAGCTTGAGCACTTGTCCGTCGTTGTCTATGATTGTACCATCCTCTTTGAGCTCCGCTACGGTGCCGTCCGAGTGAAGAATGGACGTCCCAGCTTCGTCCACTACCGAAGTGCTTCCGTCGCCCCATTCAATCGTACCGTTATCCAGCATCTGCGCGACAGGGCGCGCCGCTGCTAGAGAATGTACGGAACGCCGTTTGTCTTCTACGAGGGCGAATAGCACGCCAGAGATGTGCTCCGGGGACGCCGACTTGAAAATTTCACAGAGTTCTGACTCAGCCATGCGCGCGAGTGCCGGCGCGAGGCGGCGACCAGTGTCGATCGCTTCGGCTTTCGTTTTGTTTCGCTCTTGCGACGATGCAGACTTGTCGATCTTGTAAGCGGCAAACAATCCCTTGGTCATTTGAAACATGGAATCGCCGCCGAGCATACCAAGAACGTTTACTTGCTGGTCCTCTGGGAGTTTCGAAACGACCGCCGCCGCGCGTTCGTGGGAAAGCCCGGAAAGAATTTTCGAGCTCTCATCTGTGTTCAACTCAGTAGTCATTTCTGCCACGACTCGCGCCGGCATTTTATCGAGAATAGACTTTAAGGCCTTTTCCGATTTTGAATTCATAAAACAACGGACCGTGTCCAACATGTCCTCCTTTTTCATGCCACAGACCACATCGGCAAACATTTCAGACTTTTCACCGATCTCCGTAACCTTCATGCTGAGTAAAAGTTTCGTCGTATCAGCGGCTTGCATCGTGCCCAGCACTTCCGCGGCACGCTCGCTCGGCATACAACTCAGAACCGCCGCTGCGTAATCATCCGGCATACAACTGAGAATTTCTGCGACATCTCCGGGAAACACTTGGGACAGCATACGAACAGTCGATTCTGGAGTGTTTCCAACCAAAACCTCAGCCGCTTTGTCCGGCGTTAGAGACTGCAGTGCTTGCGAAGCGCCTTCATTGCTAAGTTTTGGTAGCATCTCCGCAATCTCAGCGATTGTCATGTTCTCAAGTTCAGCAATCTGAGGCAACGCGCTCATTGCTTCAACAGAAAAAGGGGATCCTACGATTGCTTCTTGGTCAAGCGATACTGAAACGGTGTGTTGTCCCGGCTGCGTCCACGTGTACGAGCCGTGGTATCTCCCGTCTCTGAAATGAAGATCGACGGAGCTTATTCCTCCCGACGGAGTCAATATGCGCACGCCGACGGCCTCTTTCCCGCTCATGAGGCGAGAGTTTTGCTCAAAGTCGATCGGCTCAATGACTATGCTGCTCGATTTGAAACACACCACACCCTCGATGCCATCCGAACCCATACCTGAAAAGGTGCATTCGTTCGCCTTTACGCCGGCAAAATAGGACTTAACTTCGTTCACTTGCGTGCGGCCACCGCGACCGTTGACAACGAGTTGAATTTCCCAGGTCCCCGGACGTTGTAACTTGAACTTAGCACCGTAGGTGCCATCAGAGTGGTCGTCCACCTTTGCCGCGACGACGTGCGTGCCATCGGGCGAGCACAGGTTAACGTCGACAACGTCTCCACCGGTCGATCTCAGATTTCCAAACTTGTCCGATGCGTGCATGGTGAGCGTGGTTATACGATTGCATCTGACACCTTGCAGTGCTTCACCGAACAAAATACACTTGCGCGGTTCGGTCGCCGCTGAGACGACGGTGAGAATCCTCGGATAACCGTCCAACATCTTATCACCAATTTTCGCATGCAGCAAGTATGATCCGGCCAATCTAAACGTTGCAAACAACAGAACTTCTTGCCTCGTGCCCGTGCGCTCTTCAAACGCCGTCACAACGCCTGCTGATGTCGCCGACGCGGTAATCATCGCAGCTTTGGAAAACACGGTGACGTTACCGTAGATGTCTCGCGGAGCGACAGCCAACGACACTTCTTCACCTGCAACCGCCACAAGGACATCACTGTCGCTTGATGCAAGCTGAGCGCCAAAGACAGTTGTGACACTCGTGTTGTTCGAAGCTGGTCCGGGGTACGCGATGACTTCGAATGGTGAGCCTGGAATCGGTTCCTGATCACCGGCGGTGACTTGCACGTAGTAACGACCAGCGACTGATGTAGTGACATCGACGTCGCTCACTCCGTCAGCTCTGTCAATAATTGAACAAGTGGATGGCCCTGGCCCATCCGCGACAACCTTGAACTTGATTTGGCCCTGGCGAGTAGGGACTCGATTACCGTACGCATCATGACGAATAATGCTGTATCTTCCCGAGCCGCCAACCTCCAAGTCGAGCCCAGCATCACCCACGAGTTCGCATCCCGCCACGACCGCTTTACCCGGTTCACACATACCCTTGACAACGAGCTCCTCGCCGAATATAGCGATAGATAACTCGTAGAAACCGGCAACTCTGACCGTGTACGAAGCTTCGTAGGTTCCGTTGCCAAAATCTACAATTTCACCCCTGTACTCTTCATTGTTAGACGAACGAATCAACAGCGCAAGCGGTGCGCCGCCACTGAGTAGACGATTTCCTCGATTATCGTGCGCTTCGATGACGAACGTCGATCTAATACCCGCAGTGCTGCGATGCACACCGGGTCCTTGAAGCTGGCATGCGGCCAGACACAACTCTTCCGGCACAACCGTGACTTGCATGGGTGAGCCTCGAAGGGATTCACCATCGAGACGGACATCCACTTTGTGATCACCAACTTCGGGCCAGTTGATGCGCGCTACGGCGGCAGTCGTACCCGGCTTGATGTCGAGAGGGACACCAATGGAGAGGCCGGCCGGAGAAATGAGACGCACGTTGAACGCTTCTGCACCGGTAAGAATACGTCCATCTTCGGGTCGTTCGACGACAACTTGCAAGTCCGTGTAAGCACCACATCTGAATGGGGGCTTGGGCATCTGAATCCGAACATCTTGAGCCGTAAGCGGGCCGAACGATACAATGAGCTTGTGACGTTCCATACTGAGACGCCCGTTGAAACGCGTACGAAGCGTCCAAACACCTTGCTGCATGCATGTGAACTCTAGAAGATACGATCCATCACCGTGATCCTTAGTGCTCACAAGCCCGCGCTGTCCATTTGGTCCTACCAAAACACCTTCAACGTTATCGCCACCAGTCGTTCTCGTGTTGCCAAAGTTATCTTGGCCACGAACAAAAATCTTGCACTTTTTACCGACGATCAAACGCATCATCTTGACTCCAGGCACGATTCCTCCCTCTGTGTCGACACCGCTCAGAAGCTCCTCGGCGGTCGGTGGAGGGAGCTCTTCGTTTTCATCTTCTATGTGATATGCCAGACGCTCGTCAAAGTACTTGAAGGCTTCATCTTTATCCGACGTCGCCTCGTCATCGGATTTCGCCTTCTCTGGTAACCCTTCATCGAAATAGTCTTCATCCTCGTGATCTCCGATGATGGCGGTCGTCGCCGCGAGTTCCGGTGCCCCGCTCGCGGCGGCAAGCGTGGCCACCTCGGCGAGATCAGTCGCGCTCAGCACGCTCGACACCTCGCTTGGCGCCACGTTCTCCGCCAACGGCGTCGCGGTCAACGAAAACTGTAAGTGCGTGAGCATGGTCACGTCCCCTTGCCTGAGCGGAACCGTCTGCGAGAGTTCACGACCCGGGTTGAGCGCGAACTCCAATAGATCCAACGTCGCCTCGGCGTACGTCTTCCCCGGCGTCCCATCTTCGTGCATCGTCTGCAGCACGAAGAGCGTGGGCTTGCGCTCGTACATTCCAGTCTTGGGATTGACGAACATCGACCCCGCGAGGGTCAGCGTTTCATCCCACACCGCCTCGCCTCGCTCCACCTTTGCCACGCCCGTCTCCGCTCTCTTGGACCCACGTTTCCAAATTAATTTCAACCTCTGCGTGCCCGGCAACACGTTGTACGCGCTGTGCGCGCGCACATCGAACTGATACTTATCTGCGTTCCATCCTCGCAGAGTCTTAAACCTGGCCTTGGCCTCCGCCATGGCGTCCGCTCGCCCCGAACGCGCTCGATTTGCGTGTTACGCGCGGCGCCCCTCGTCGCCTCGAGTCTCGATTCTCGCGTCGCTCGCCTCGCGTCTCCGCTCTCACGCGCACCAGAGGTGGACGATCACGATCGCGATCGCGCGCGCTGGAATCGACGCTCGACGCTCGACGCGCGCGCGTGTGCCGTCGCACGATGAATCAATCGTCGCCCATCTGAAGGTGTTGGTGTTGTCTTCTTGGTTCACAATTGCGTTCTTGGTTCACAATTGGCGAATAGTCCTCTTTCTGAGTGGAGGCCTCGAGCGCGCGCTCGGGGACGCGTCGATCGACGGAGACGAGTCGCGCGCGCGAAGAATGACTCGATGAATTGCTACAACGCGAAAAACTATGAGACGCGAGGCGTCGTGGCAGGGGATGATCGATTGGCGCCGCGGCGATTGGCGATGGCTTTTTCGATGTCCCGGTTGTCGGCGAGCGACTCTTGAAGGGCGAAAACGCGTCGTCTTCGGCGAAGGACGCGCATTCTGAGCCCGGCGATCGCCAGAAGAAGGAAGATGATGCCGACGGCGGCTCGAAGGAGACGAACAGCGGTGGATGGATGCGGGACGATGACGACGTCCAGCGAGGCGCCGTTGAGGGGATCGATGGTGTCAATGGTGGACGTGAAGGTTGGATATCGAACCCATGGTCGAGTGGGTGGCGTGACGGTGATTCTCGTCGGACGGCCGGAGGGCGCGCTCGGCTTTGAGAAGAAGCCGAGACCGTCCGTGGTGACGGGTAAAGTGTCGTCGCCGACGGCCACCGTGGCTCCGGCAATGCCCTTGCCGCGTTGATCGCGCACGAATCCTCTCACAGATCCGAAGAGCGTTCGAGCGCACGTCGTCATGCTTGATTGCACGTGTTCGTCGACGATGCGCTGAAGCTCGCGCTCGTCCGGCCACTTGCGATCGTCCACCTCGATGGTTAAACTGTACGTGCCCGTGTTGACGTATTGCCAGTCCTGCATGCCTCCCCAGAGCGGGTACCAGGCTGCGCCGTTCGTGATTCCACCCTCGAACTCTTCGCTCTGATTCATCGTCGGGTGCGCGTCGGCGTACGTCTTGGCGAGATACTTGAAGGTTTCGTCGTCGGGAGAGGCGCTGTACGTCGTGCTCCCGTCTTTGTTGCCGTCCCAGGGATAATTTGCCACGAGCGCGCCCTCGTGATAATTGAGCATCCCATTCAGCCTCCACTTGCGACTCCAACTCATGATCATTTCCGTCTCCTTCTCTTGTTTGCTGTTATTCCCGGGGTCGCCTCCCAATGCGCCGGCCCTCCCGCTCAGCGTCTTGGGCAACTTGAAAGCCGTGTACGGAAAGTTTCTATTTAAATCCACCCCGTTCGTGTTTCCGCGTGTTCGCGACTCGAAACCGTCCGGATTCACCGTCGGTACAATGAACAGCGCCGCCTCGCGCACCAATCGCCTCGCCATGCTTCGCTCCGCGGCTTCGCCCGACTCGCCCGCCGTCGACTCGGCGCCGCCAATCGGTTCGGCGTTCGCCCTCTCGCACACCCACCGAGCGACGTCGAGCGCGATCTCCCGTCCCACTGGCTCGTCCCCGTGCATGTTTCCCATGAACCCGAAACGCAACCGTCCCTCCGCGGACCCGTCACCGCCGTCGCCGCCGTCGCCGTCCGCGTCCGTGCCGGTTGCCGCCGCCCCCACCTCATCCGCCCCGACGATCGCGGTGCTCTCCCTCCCCCCGCGCACGTGCGTCCCGAGCTCCAGAGCGATGACACGCCTCCCGCGCGTCGTTTTCCCCAACACGCGCGTCCGCGCGAGTCCTCGACACGTCGTGCGCGCGATTTCCTCGACCCGATGCGCGAGCGCATCGTTCGAGGCGTACGCCCGCACCGTCCCCGTCGTCCGCTGCCCCCCTCGCGCGTCGCTCGCGCTCGTCGACGCATCGTTGGACGACAAACGTCGAGCGCCGTCCCCGCGCGCGGGCTCGGCCTCGCGCGCGGCCTCCATCGCGCGCGTCGCGCACCCGCGCGCGCGCGTCGCCAACACCGCGCGCATGGCGCGCGCACGGGGACTCACGACGGGTCACGACCCATAAGAACACACCAGCACGATGTCACCGATCACGACCCACGAGTACCCCCATAGACATGTCGATCGCACGCGTGCGCACGCACACGGGCTTCGAAAGGTATCCAGTACGAGACATCGATCGATTCGTGGATCGGATGAGTCACGACTCGTCCCGACCCCCCGCCCGCGCCTCGCGCGGGGGGACGACCGCGGCGACAGACGCCGGCGCGACTGGATGTCCATCGCGCGCTCGACGACGACGACGGCGCGCGCGGGAGTGGACGACGGCGAGTCCAATAAAGAGAACGCGGACGGTGTCGCTCTCGGCGCGCGGCGCTCGACGACGAGGTCGGCGTGTGCGTCGGTGACGAGAAGGCGCGCGACGGTCATCGACCAACGGCACGCGACCGACGTCGAGACGACGGCGACGACGCGCGGGACGATGGAGCGCGCGGGACGGGGGGAAGAGACGGTCCCGCACACGCCGGGATCGGCGTATGAACCGCGCGTGGCGAGTCTGGCGGAGCGCGTGCGGGCGTTATCCGCGATGACGCCTCGAGGGGAGAGCGCGCCGCGAGAGTCGAGGACGGCGCGCGCGGAGACGACGACGACGGCGACGACGACGGTGGTGGCGCGACCGACGAGTCGGCGGAGCAGCGTGGAGTCGCTGTTGGAGGAGTACTGCGCGAGCGCGCCCGGATCGACGTCGCCGGTGCGGTTGAGGCGAGAGCGAAACGCGTACGCGGACGAGGTGCGAGCCAACCAACAGAGCCCGGAGGCGTGGTTGAGTTTTTTGGAGAATGAGGAGGCGACGTACGCGGACGCGGCGGCGACGGTGGAGGTTGGGAAACCGAGCGCGAGCGCGGGGAGTCGAAACGGCGTGAGTTTGCACAGATTGTATGAGCTCGCGACGAAGACGATTCCGAGACGCGGCAACGTAAACGACGAAAATTACGTGCGCATATTTCTCGGTTTGGCGAGGCAGCAGATGGTGAGTAACATTGACGACGCGAGGGATACGTTCAAGTTTCTCAAGTCGTGTAGCATTGGACACAAGCACGCGATTTATTGGTGCGAGTGGGCGGCGTTCGGGTACACGTTCAAGGGTGAAGCCAAGGCTGTGAAGATTTTAAAGCGCGGGTTGGAGTACGGCGCCGAGCCGGCGTCGGCGATTCAGTGCATGCTCGATGACATGCAGGGTAAGCGATACGAGCCGGCGCCGCAGACGCAACACACGCCGTTCCGTTCGTTGGCGCCACAATACACGTCGGCGATAAAGCCAACGAATCCGAGAAGTTTTAGCAGGGATGTCGCGGACGGAGACGCGAATCTCGCCAAGCCGCCGACGGCGTCGACGCCTCGAAATTTATCGCAACGCGCAGCCGCCTTGGCCAACATGCAGGCGACGCCGACGGCAAAGTTCACGGCGCCCGCCCCGCCCGCGCCCGCGTACCAGCCGCCGAACACGCATTACGTGACGTCCTCGACCACCATGCCCGGAAGCGTCAGCAGTTATCACAGCGCGCGCACCGGCGGCGCTCGAGGAGGCGACAAGACTGAAAGCTCGATGCCGCCGCCGCCGCCGCAGAGCGCGTTGGAGGCCACGGTGACGCTTCGAAGTCGTCTCGCGAACGCCAAGGAAAAGTACAGCGCGCTGAGCGCGTCTAGGCCGTCGAGAGTCGAGCGAACGCCGGCGGCGGAGCACACGCCGATGGATCCGCCCAAGGCGCCTCCGTCTCGGCGTCACGCGACGGAGCACACGCCGACCGCCGCGAGCGATCGTCGCGGCGAGAGTGGATCAGCGATGACGAGTGCGAGCAAGTACACGAGAGAAGATGAAAACAAAGTCATCGTGAACGGTGTCAAGTACACCAAGTTGGAGTGCGTCGGTCAAGGAGGCACGTGCAAAGTGTTCAAAGTCGTCTCGCCCAAGCGTAAGATTTTGGCGCTGAAGCGCATTCGCTTGGACGGTAAGGAGACGGAAACCGTCGCTGGATTTATCGACGAGATCAAACTTCTCAAGACGTTGCGCGGAAGGGACAACATCATTCAGCTCGTCGACGCTGAGGTGTGTCCGAACGAGAAGCTCATCTTTATGGTGCTCGAGTTTGGCGAGATCGACCTCGCGCACATGCTCGCGAAACGCGAGAAGCAGCGTCAGAGCCACGGAGGCGTGATCGACGATAACTTTTTGCGGCTCTATTTCGAGCAAATGGTCGAAGCCGTGAACACGATTCACGAGGAACGCATCGTGCACAGCGATTTGAAACCGGCCAACTTTTTGTTCGTGGAGGGCGCGCTCAAGTTGATCGATTTCGGCATCGCGCGGGCAATTCACACCGAGCAAGCGCCCGATCACACCAACATCCTCCGCGATCACCAAGTCGGCACCATCAACTACATGTCTCCGGAGGCCATCTTGAACGGACAAGCGTCCGCGCTCGGCGGTCCGATGAAAGTGGGACGCGCGAGCGACATTTGGAGTCTCGGGTGCATCCTGTACCAAATGGTGTATGGGCATACCCCGTTCAGCAAGATCACGGGGACGATTCAAAAGCTCCACGCCATCACCGATCCGAGGCATAAGATCGTGTTCTCGCCTCTACCGAACGAGAATCACGCGCTCATCGATCTGATGTCTCGATGCCTCGAGCGAGACCCGAGAAATCGCATCTCCGTCAAGGAAATCCTCGCGCACAAATTCTTGCGCCCCTTCGCCGAGACCGCATCTTCATCCTCTTCTTCGGAGGCGTCCGGATTATCGATGACGCAACTTCAAGATTTATTGGCGCAGATTCAAAAACACGGCGCCGAGGTCGACGTCAACGCCGTCACCGCCGAAGTCTTTCGACAAATTTCCTCTGGCGAGCCCGTCACCCTCTCGCCGATCGTTCGCAAGCACTCCAAATCTTCCACCAGGCTCTACGGCGACGAAAACGTCGCTCCGATGGAATGAGCATCCTCCACGAGCGAGTCCACCTCGACACCACCGATCACGACGATAGCCGCGTCCCATTTACCCATTTAAAGTCATTCATTCGCCCGCCGAAGTTCGTTACTTTTCGACACGGCTCGCTCGCCCCTTTCGCGCTCGCCCTGCGTCGATGAACGTCATCGTGCTCCCCGGAAGCGGATGCGCGCCGACGAGGGAGTGTAACTACTATCACTGGCTCGAGCGCGCGCTCGTCGATCGCGGCATCGTCGCCGACGTGCGCGTAACGATTCCATCCATGCCGGACCCGCACCTGTGTCGACGAAACGTGTGGGTGCCGCACGTCGAGCGCGAGATGCGATGCGACGCGTCGTCCGTCGTCGTCGGTCATTCATCCGGCGCGGTGTGCGCGATGCGCGTGGCGGAGCGAAACGCGCTTCGAGGGATCGTGCTCGTGGCGGGGTACGACGACGACTTGGGAGACGCCGACGAACGCGCGAGCGGTTACTTTGGGCCGGATGCGTTCGATTACGACAAGATTCACGAGAATTGCGGTGGGAGGGTGGAGTGCGTGATAGGTGCGCGAGATTCTCTCGTGCCTGCGGAGATGCAACGAGCGCTGGCGGTGAAATTACGCGCGAGGGAGACGCTCTGCGAGCGGAGAGATCATTTTTTCACGCCGCCGGCGGAGGAAATCGTCGACGCCATCGTTCGAATGTTGTGAGTCGGCGCGTGCGTGGCATACGCGGTGAACTAATACTAATAGTTATGTCTATTCCTACTCTACGCCGCGTCGAGCGCGAACACGTCGCCGGACGCCATGCCAACGAAGACGCGCGATTCGTCGAGCGCGAGCGCTCGAGCGCCGGACCGAACACCCCCGAACTCGTCGTCGACGACGACGAGCCGTCCATCGCGTCCACGCGCGTTTTCGTACGCCACGAGACCGAATTCACCGGCGACGAGAATGCGACCGTCCTCGAGCGCGCACACATCGTGCACTTTCCCGGGTAGCGGTTCGCCTTGCGCTATTTTCGGCGCGCTCGGAACGCGCGCGTCGTGCACAACGACGCGACCATCGTGACATCCACTGACAAGAAGCTCGTCATCAACGACGCACATCGCCGCGACGCGGCCTCTGAACGTCGACGACGTGCCTCCGACGACGCCCATATCTATCGGTGGCGATCCCGTGCCGTCGAAGGCGCGAATCGTACCATCGGCGAC
>CEVL01025515.1_pt1 | contig 14820 bp, 14 predicted proteins | sample 427051 | NCBI WGS metagenome assembly CEVL01 (sample SAMEA2623673, study PRJEB7988) | marine metagenome | biome: marine biome (ENVO:00000447); feature: surface water layer (ENVO:00002042); material: "saline water (ENVO:00002010), including plankton (ENVO:xxxxxxxx)" | depth 5 m
GTTTTAAAAAATAAAATTAAATTTTTATTTAATAATAAATTTTTTATTTCTAGTAGTTCATATTGCAAAAATAATATATTTATTAATTATTTATTAGAATTAATTGATAATACTAATTTTATAAAAAAAAAAAATTAATATTATTTTTATATAAAAATATAAACATATATTTTATTATCATAATGATTTTTTATTTATTACTATTTATAAATTTTATTTTAATTAATAGTTATTCAATAACATTTCCAAGTTTTCCAAAAAATAAAGCAATTATAAGTAATATTGATATTAAAAATATTAATAATAAAGATATAGAACAATTAAATATTTTATTTAATAAAATACCCGTTATAATATTTAAAAATCAAAAATTAACACCAAATGAATATTATAAATTTATAAAATTATTTGATAATAATTATAATTCTAATATTTCATTGCATAGTTATAATAATAATACAATACCATCTGTTCCACAAGTTGAATTAATATGTAAAAATTCTAAAAATATTATTGATAATAACAAAATATTTAAAAATTTAAATATTGATAATGATATTAATGATTTTTATAATTATTTATGGCATCAAGATGTAACAGGTTCTTATAAATATATTTCACCAATTATTAGTAGTATGTATATGTTAGTTTCACCATTACATAATGATGATACATTATTTGCTAGTTATGAAGATGCTTATGATTTAATGGATATAAATTTAAAAAAACAAATAGAAAGATATAATGTAATACATTCAAATTCAAAAAAAAGACAAAAAAATTCTATATTTGATTATACAGGTTTAAGAAGAGATATAAATTATATTTATGATGATGATATATTAACAGAAAACCCTTTTGTTATTTATTCAGATAAATATAAAACAAGAAAAACTTTTGCATTAAATCCTAAAAAATTTTTAAGATTTAAAGAATTAAGTTTAGATGATAGTTATAATTTGTATCGTCATATTATGAAAAAATATGTTATTCGTAATGATAATATTATTTCACATCATTGGGAAGATTATGATTTATGTATTTTTAATAATAGAAAATTAATACATACTTCATCGCCAAAATGTGCTTATAATAATGAAAGAATTTATTTACAATGTAGATTAGCAACAAATGAACCAATTTATAGTTTATCAGATGAACTAATTTAAAAAAAATGATTAAAAATATTTTATATTATAATTATAATAATGAGTACTTTTCAAGATTGGGAACCTGTTAATATTGGTGGTGGTAAAATTGTAAATGATAAAAAAAATATTTATAAATCTAGTATTGAAAAAAAAACACAAAATACACCTGGTAATAAATTATTTCATAAATTAGATAATGATGATGGTTCAGATGAAAAAATTGTAATAGAAAAAGTATCATATAATGTTTCAAAAGATATACAAACAAAAAGAAATATGGCTAAATTATCACAAAAAGATTTAGCTAAAAATTTAAATTTACCTGTTAATATTATTACTGATATTGAAAATGGTAAAAGTACTAATAATAAAGGATTAATTAATAAAATTAATAAATTTTTAGATTCTAAAATTAAAAATAATAATTAAAAAATATTTATATATTTAAAATAACTAAATACTAACCATAATATAAAAAAATTATATAATTCTGAATTATAATTTATATTATTTTTATTAAATATATAATTAATATCTGTATTATTCATATATATTATATTATATATCTATATATTAAATAAATCTTTTCTAATTGTATATTTTTCTTTTAAATATTTATAAAACATATCATCTAAATTACTTACTTTAGAACTATGTTGAAATTCTTTAATATTTATATTTTTTTCATATAAAAATTCTTTATCTATTATTATTTTTGATGAATACTTCATATAATCTGGTGTATTAAATAATAATTCTTCTAAAGTTTTTGCTAATATTTTAGGATGCATACAATTTTCCTTTTTACCTATTTTTCTATTTATTATAGCATCTGTACTTAATGGATAATTTGTCCAAAATCCACATACTAATGCTTTATAATTTAAATTTGAATAAGCTAATGATTTCATTAATGTTGTTTGTGCTAATTTAGTTTGCATATATGGTAATAAATATGAACATTTATCATCAATAATATATGGTGGTGTATTAAATAATATACCTCCAAACTCATTTTTATTTTTAATAATATCAATACAATATTTTGATAATACCATTGGACCTATCATATTTATTTTTGTTAGTGTATTTATACTATCAATTGAAATATTATTAATATTTTTTGTATTTAATGCACCAGCATTATTTATTAAAAAATTTGGTTGTATATCTTTATTTTTTAATGCATGAAGTAATTTATAACTTGCTCCAAAATTATTATAATCTAAATTAAATCCTTTTACTACTATTTTTGTATTTTTACTATTTAATTCATCTGCTATTTTTAATGTATTATTTATATTTCTTCCTGTTATTATTACATTATAATTTTTTTTTATAAACATTTTTGCTATTTCTTTACCAACACCTTTTGTACTTCCTGTTATTAATGCTGTTTTAAATTTATTATTTATCATTTTATATATAATTATATTTAAATATATTTATATAAATTTATTAAAAAATGATTATTATATATATAAAATTATTTATATGAGTATATTAAATCATTTAAGTAATTTATATAATATACCTGATGATATTATTAATAAAATAGAAAATTATATTATTTTTCCACAAAATAAAAATTTATTAGATGATATTAAAAATTTTAAAATAATGAAAGATAATATATATAATAAATATTTAACAAATGGTTTTGAATATAGTGATAATTATACTGATGATTTTAATATATATGCATGGATTGAAAATGATTTATTAGCTTATTATAATAATAATATTGCATATATCGATGATATTACAAATGATAATATTGAAAAATTATTAAGACAATTATCTTTTAAAATTAAAAAAGAAAAAAAAGGACATATATATGCTTTGGCTAATTTTCATTTTAATATGAATATTAATAAAAAATCAAGAATTAATAGATATATTGGAAATTTAACTACTAATGAAAGAATTAAATTTATTGAATTAGAAATTTCAAATTAAATAAATTAAAAAATAAATATTTTTACTAATCTTAATATATAAATATAAATTTATTTAAAAAAAATGATTATTTCATAATAAAAATTATTTTTATGAGTATATTAAATTATTTAAGTGATTTATATAATATACCTGATGATATAAATGATAAAATAGAAAATTATATTATTTTTCCACAAAATAAAAATTTATTAGATGATATTAAAAATTTTAAAATTATGAAAGATAAAATATATAATGAATATAATGAACAAGGTTTTATACAAAATAATGATATATTAGATGAATATAATATTAATTCACAATTTGATACAGATTTATTATATTATTTTAATGATCTAAAATTATATAGTGAAATTATTACAGAAAATAATATTGATAAAGTTGAAAGATTATTAGTTTATAATTTAAAAAAAAATATATATGGTGAAAAAAGAACTTTAGATAATTTTCATATTAATTTTAAAATACCTATTTTATCAAGAATTAATAGATATTTAGCTTGTCTTACTATTAATGAAAGAGATGATTTTTTTGAATATATTAAAATTCCTGAATTAGAAAATGCAAATTAAATAAATAATATAAGAGTTTAAATTATTTATTATTAAAATTATGAAATTTATTATTTTATTTTTTTTATTATTTGTATCTGAAATATTTTCATTTTGTTATGTATTAAATAAACCCTATACACAATATGATATGAAAAAAATAATAAAAAAAGGTACTTTACCACCAGGTAAAGAATTATTTAGAACAAATAATAAATATTTATTAAAAGGTCCATTAACATCAAATCAAATAGATTATTTTTTTAATACAGGATTTGTTATTGTTGAAAATTTAATTGATAATAAATTATTAAAAAAAATAAAAAAAATTAATATTGAAAAAGAAATGACAGGAACAGAATATGATAGTATTAATTTAAATAGTTTTATTAAATATCCTATTTTACTTGAAGTAGCAAATAAAATAGGATTAGGTGCAGCACAATTAACACCATTAGTTTCTGATTTTAATGATGATTTACATATAGTTAAAGATGCTTTATTTAGTTTTGATGGAGGTGAAAAAGGAACTAATACAGGTTGTAATTGGCATGTTGATGATGCTATGTTTTGGCCTTCAGATATTAAATCATTAGGTCCTGGTATAAATGCTTGGTTAGCAATAGATGATATAGATGAAAATGGAGGAGGTATATGTATAGCACCAAATTCACATAATGAAAAATTTGTAAAATTAAGACATCAATTAGGTATTTCAATAAGAGAATTTAAAAAAAATCAAAATATTAATACTTGTAATATTGAAAAAATTAATCCAGAATATAATAAAATTTTAAATAATATATGTTATGCACCTATGTTAAATTCTGGAGATGTTATATTTAGTACAAGATATTTATTTCATAAAACTAGTTCATTTATTAATCCAAATAAAAAAAAAAATATTAAAAGATATACAATTAGATATATGCCATCATCAAGTAGAATGAATGGTGTTAAAAATATTAATAATAATATAATTAAATATTTTCCAAATAAAACTATAAATGAATTATATAATTATAAAAATTATAAAAAAATATTACCTAAAATTGATGTAATAAAAAAATATAAATATAAATATAATTATGATTATAATAGATTTATTTAATATACTTAAAAATAATTTAAAATATATCATATATGTTATGATATATAAATTATTATTATTATTTTCATTATTATTAAATAATTCAAATTGTTTTATTCAAATATTTAAATATAATAATATTAATAATTTAAAAATGTCTAATTTTGATAATTTTAATTGGAATAAAAATTGGTATCCGATTGCTGTTGAAAAATTTACTAATAAAAAAAAACCATTTAAATTTACTTTATTAAATAAAGATTTAGTAGTATGGTGGGATTTTAAAAAAAAAGAATGGAATACTGTATATAATATATGTCCTCATAGATTAGTTCCATTAAGTGAAGGTCGTATTAATGATAATGGAAATATAGAATGTCCATATCATGGATGGTCTTTTAATAAAAATGGAGAATGTGAAAATATACCACAAATAGCAAATTATAAAAAACAAAAAAAATATTGTACAAATTCTTTTAAAACAATAACTAAACAAGGTTTAATATGGGTATGGCCAGATAATAATAAAACACACGCAAATGAAAAATCAATTCCTATTTTTAAGGAATTAAATAATAAAAATACTATATATTTTGATACTTTTACTGATTTACCATATGATTATACATTATTATTAGAAAATGTATTAGATATTAGTCATATACCTTTTACACATCATAAATCACAAGGTTTTCGTGAAAATAGTGCACCATTAAAATTTAATAAACCAAAATATTTAAATAGTAAAGGTTTTAAAATATATCATAATTTAACATTTCCTTCTAATACTAAAAATAATAAAATTAATAAATCTTATACTAAATTTATTGCACCTTGTTTACAATATACAAAAGTAGAAAATAAAAATATGAAAATTATAATACCATCTTATGCAATTCCAATTAAACCAGGTTATTGTAGAGTTATTTCACGATTACCAATTATTACTTTTAAAAATTTTAAATATAAATTATTTGGTTTTTTATTAAAATTACAACCAACATTTATACATCACATGTTTATAAATAGTGTTATAGAAGAAGATACAATATTATTATATAATCAACAAAATCAAATTAATAAATTTAATAATAGTAAAATATTAGATAATTATTTATTAGCATCTGAATCAGATATACCTGTTATTTTATGGCATAAATGGTTAAATAATGTTAATAAATTATGGAAATTAAATGATACAGATAGAGTTTATTATAATAAAAAAGATTTAATTAATAGAGAATTATTACATTATCAATATTGTACAGTTTGTCAAAATGCAAATAAAAATTTACAAAATATTAAAACTTTTACATTATATTTCAAACCTATTATATTTTTATTAATATGGCCTTTATTAAATTTTTATTATCCATTAAATCATTTAAAAAATAAAATTATTTGTATGTCTGCAATAATTTCAAGTACAATTTTGTGGTATATATGTAATACAATTCAAAATAAATTTAAAGTTGGTAAATATCCACATAAAAGAAATCTTGTCTAAAAAAAATTATTTTCTTAATATTAAATTAGAACTAATATAGAATATGAAATATACATTAGTCGGTAAAAAAGTTGTTTTAGGTAAAAAAAAATTAGTATATAAAAAAGAAGGCTCTAGAAAATTATATTGCAAATGCAAAGGAAGAATGATGAATGTTGTTAAATATAAAAAAATGAAAATGAAAAAAATGAAAATGAAAAAAGGTGGCGATCCTTCAAAAATGTCAGGTGGAAAAAAAAGAAAATCTACTAAAACTAGAAAAACTAGAAAAACTAGAAAAACTAGAAAATCTAAAAAATAAATTATATAATTAAACATCTAATGATAAAATATTAATTTTATCAATATTTTTTTTTATATTATTAATACTTTTATTTATAATTTCTGTTTCTTTATTTATATTTTCTGTATATTTACACATATTTGTATATAAAGTTTCTTTATCTGGAATTTTTTCAATTTTTTTATTTATATCTTCTATTATTATTTTATTTTTTAAACTATTTGGTATATAACCTTCAGGTGGTTCCCATTTTTTTTTTAAACTATTTGATATATAACCATCTAATTCTTTATTTTTTTTATTTTTAAATCTATCTGGTATATAACCTTCAGGTGGTTCCCATCTTTTATTTTTTATAGAACATTTTAATATATTTATTGAATTATATAATAAATTTTTATTACTTTGTATAGTATAACAATATATATTATTAAAAAAATATAATAATAATGATAATTTAATTAATACTCTCATAATAATATTTTAATAATATTATTATAAATATATAAATTTTTTTTTTTATATAATATTTATTAGAATATAATGAAAAGACAAAATAATTCTTCTTCCTATTTAAATTCAAGTTTAAGTATAAATTTAAGTTTAGATTTAGGTGATAATCCTAGAAAAAATAAAAAATTAAAAATTAAATTAACAAAAAGTCAAGAAGAAAGAGCATTTAAAGAACATTTAGAATATTTAAAAAAATGGAAAAAAAATCCTAATAAAAATCCATGGAATAATAAAAAAATTGAAATTTCAATATTAGAAAATAGTGAATATGTTGTTTTATATAAATTTTATTTAAATTTATTATGGGAAAATTTATTATTAACAATTAAAGATACTAATAATTTAACTATAAAAATATTAAGAAATTTAATACAAAAATATTTGCCTGACGCACATGTTTTTAAAATTAAAAATAATAATTTTATGACAGATTATAAAACAAAATATAGAAACATAGATTCTAGATTATTTAATATGAATGCATTAAGTATGATTTTAAATAAAGATTTTTCTACAAATATGGATTATGATAATGATGATGAAATTAATAATTATATATTTTATTATGATTATTTATATGTAAAATATTTATTTATAGATAATATAGATTTATTAAAAAGAATACAAGTATTATGTAATTATATTGATATATATTATGATTTAAATTTAGTAATTGAAAATAAATGTTTTGAAATTGTTGAAGAAAATAATTTAGATAAAAATATAACAGTTATAAAAGTTTTAAAAAGACTTTTAAATGATAAAGATTGTAATATAATTATAGAATTATATACAAGTCAATATTTATTGGATTTATTATTATTTGTTAAAGAAGCATATGTGTTAAATAAAACACTTTATAATCCTTCTTTTTCAAATTGTTTTTATTGGAATAATAAGTTTGGTAATTATAAAAGTTATAGAAAAATTGATAATGATAAAATATTAGAATTTGATATAACAAAACATAAAATAAGCTTACTTATGATTAAATTTAAAATAATATTAATTATTATTTGTTATACATTTGCATATAATGATACTAAATATCAATCATTTTGTGAATTAGTTTCACATACTTTTGATTATACTTCTACATATGTAGATATTATGTCAAATGAAAAAACTTTTTCAGAAGCACAAATAAGAGATTATCTTACAATTATTTATATATTAGATTCAATATTAAGTCATTCTCAAGGTAATATAAATAATTATTGGAATTTTTTTATAAATGGTATATTTGATATAGGTAAAATATTATTTCAAACAAAATTAAATATTGATTTAAGATATGATAAAATTATAGAAGATTTAGATCCAAAAATTAAAGAATCTCCTATTTTACCTATAAAACCAAATTTAATTAATAATCCTAAATTATTATTATATAATAATAAAAAAATAAATAATCCTAATACACCTATAGATAATGAAATGGAAAAATTATTAGATAAATATAATAATGATTTAGATGAATATAATATTAAATTAAAGAAATATTTAGATGATGTTAAAAAATATAAAAAAAAAACACCAGAATTTAAAATTACTTATAAATCAAATCCGCTTAATGAATTAAAAATTTTATATACTCCTATTAAAAGCAAAAAAGCTAAATCACTTCAAAATAAAAGTAAAAATTCATTTTTTTCTATAATTAAAAATAAAGAACATAAAGAACATAAAGATAAAGTAAATTATAAACCAAAGTTTAAAACTTTTAATAATGCTACACCAAAAACATCTATTTTAGAATTTAAAAAAATATATCCAAAAATATATAATAAAAAATATAATTGGGATATGTACTGGTACTGGTATCTAGGTGCAGAAAAAGGTACACAAATATTAGATGATTTATTTATTGAAGAAGAAAATAAAATAAAATCATTAGATAAAAAAAAATATATTGAAAATTATAAAAAATATAGTATTAAAAATAAAAATATTTTAAAAAAATGTAATAATGAAGTTGATCCTTTTACACGAGAAAATTTAAATAATTTATCATTTAAAACTATAAATTATTTATCTCAAATTAAAAGTTATAATATAATAAATTGTTATGATACTGTTAATTTATATAATACTATTTTATCAAATTTAGTAAATAGAAAAGAAACACATAATATTGCAATTGGTGGAGTACCTTTTACTAGACAACAATATGAAGAAGTATTTGAAAAAATTAAATATTTTAATAAAGATAATAAAAATTTATTAACTTATAATGAAATTATAGAAGGTAATAATTATAATCATAATAGATTTAGTGAAAATAAAACTGTTGATAAATTATTATATAAACATTTTTTTGAAATTAAATATATTAAATCTGGTTTACCACCATCTCTAGATACAAAAAGACATTTTGAAGAAATAGAACAACATAATATATACGAAAATATAATTAATTCTGATAATATTGAATCAAATAATACAGTTGATAATTTTATTGTAGCATATATATATATATATTTAAAAATAGGTGAATGTTTAATACCATTTGATATGCATAATTATATTGATCCATATATAGGTGATTTTTCATCTCCTTTTATTAATGATAATCGTCAAATGGAATTTGATTATTTATCTGAATTAATTGATGATGATTCAGCAAGTGGTTTAATTGGATATTTACCTTATAAACATAATAATGTTTCTTTTTCTAATAGCGTAGAAAGAATTATAAAAAAATTAAATGAATTAATCCAAAATGGAAAGTTATTTAATAATAAAGAAACTTATCCATATTATTTAAATGATAATAGAATTACAGATGATATAAAATTATTTAAATTTCCTACAATTAATTGGATACGTGGTAATTATACATATAATGAAGAAGAAGATACTTATGATCCTGAAGATGGAATATATATTTCTAATGATACGGATATTAATAATAGATTAAAAATATTTTTAGATGAATTAAATAGATTAGATTTTTAATTTGTTTTTATATTTTACATTATTAGATAAATATATAATATGGATGATGAATTATCACCAAATACTATATATGAAAGAAAAATTAAATTAAATCAATTACTTAAAAAATGGAAAAATAAACCAAATATTGATCCTTATACCGAAAAAGAAATTTCAACATCTATATTTAGTAAACAATATAATGAATTATATCTTTTTTTTTGTAATTATTTAACACAACAACTTATTGAAAAAGAAAATACTAATTTAAATTTAATAAATTATAAAAAAATTGAAAAATTTATTATTAATAAATTACCAAATATACATTATATTGTATTTGATTCTAATAATAATGATTATATTGATTTTTTAAATAAACATTGTATACCTACAAATATATCTAAATGGACTGATGTATTTATAAATAATAAAAGTTTTTTTTATCAAAAAATAAAATTAAATGGTATTGAAGGAAATACTATATATGATCATTTATTTATTAAACACTTTATAATTAAAAATATTTCAAATTTAGATTATGAATATGGTTATTCATATACTTATCAAATAAATTTTTTTAATTTATTAGAAAATATTAAAATTAAAAATATTAATATAAATAGTAATATTGAAATATTAAAACATATTGCTAAATTAGAATATGAAGTAATTAAAGATTTTATAGAACAATATTATATTGATATAATAATATATATTAAAAATATTATATTAATAAAAGATACATTATATGATAATTATTTTATAGAACAATATTTTAAATTAGATGATGATTTTAATTTAAATATATCTAATAATAGAATATTAAAATTACATTTTACTGAAATATTTATTAAAAATACTAAAAATTTTCTCAAATTATTTTGTAATATTATTTTTAATACTTTAATATTTAAAGATTTAATATCAAATGATGATAATGATGATAATATTAATTTAGTAATAAGTTCAGTAAATATTACTTTAATTAAATCTAAAATTAAACATTTAATAAAAAAAATAATAAATACATTAAATACTATTAATAAAACAAATATAATTAAAAAAAATGAAAATTATTATGCTGTTATAAATAAATATAGTAATTTAGAAATAGATTTTGAAAAAGCATATATTAATAATAATACAGATAACTATTATAGTTTACTATATTTTTTCTTTAATAGTATATTTGATATTGAAAAATTACATAATGAATCAAAATTACTTAATAATATACATTATGATTTTATAGAAGATAAATTTAGTACTACAAAAATTTCAACTCAACCACCTATAATTCCTATAAAACCATCTATTAATGATAAACAATTATTAATATATAGTTTAAGAAAAGAAAATAAAAACATATCAGAAGAAGAAAAAATAAATAATTCAATTATATATAATGAATATGATAAAAAATTAAAAGAATTTGATAAATCAATTATTAAATGGAAAAAAGATATTAAAAATTATGATAAAGAATTAAAAAAATATAATGATAAATATTTAGGTCATAAATTATCACCATTATATTCTTTAAAATATACTAAATCTTTAACAAATAATAGTTTAGAATTATTATATTCTCCTTCTAAAAAAGCAAAATCATTAGAAAATTATAAATTAAAAAGAGACAAAACAAATTCATTTAAAAAAAAATCAAAATTTATAAAAAAATATAAAAAAAATAAAAAAAATGTTAAAATAATAAATCAACAAATTTTAACTAATTTTAAAAATAAATTAGTTTTATCATCAAATAATGATAAATCAATTAAAAAATATTTTGATAGTATTTGTCATAATGACAGAGACCCTTTAACACAAGAAATTTTTACAGATATGCATATAAAAAAAATTAATAATTTATCTAAAATTGGTAATCATACTGATTTAAATGGTAAAAATATATGTACTTGTTATGATACTGTTTTTTTATATAATTATATACTAGATAAATTTAGAAAAGGTGAACAAGTTGTTAATATTGCTAGAGGTAGAGATATATATTTTACAAATGATGATTTTGATGAAGTTTTTACAAAAATTAAAAAATTTACAAATAAACCAACTTTAAAAACTAATTTAGAAAATAAAAAAATTTTATATAATTCTTCTTTATTTTCTAAACTACAAATTGTTTTAAATCCTTATTTAGATGAAGATGATGATGATGAATATATTGTTAAATTATTTTTAGGTATTAAAATTGCTAATTATGAAATTAATTTTGCTTCTATTAAATATAATTATGATATTACAAAACAAGATATTTATGAATTAGATAATCTTATTGAAAATAATATTTTTATTGAAAATGATATTTTAGCATTAGAACCATTTGATTTTTTAAAATATGATATATTATTTGATATTTTTAATGATAATATATTAAGTAAAAATGAGATTGATGAAAAAATAAATGATTATTTAAGTACAGTATGGTTTAATATTGAAAAAAAAATAAAAAATTATAATTTATTACATAATAATTATTATCCATATAGAAATACTATAATGGCAGATAAATATATTACTATAAATGGTGAAAATTATATTAATAGTAATATACTATATAAAATTCCTAATAATATTAATAGAATATATGACAATGATTATAGAAATACAAAAACTCGTAATGAATTAGAAAAAGATTTAGAAAAATTTTTAACAGATTTAGAATTAATGTAAAATAATTACATATAATATATATGTAATATTACAGCTAAAATTAAAATGTAAAACATCATTTTGAATATTAATCAATAATAATTTTTTTAAATTTATTAATCATTTTTTTTATTATTTATAATAATTTAATTTTTTCTATCATTTATTGATTTATCTAAAAAATTTACAAGTATTATATTTAATATTGACAATATTGAATAAATTCCAAAAGTAAAATGTATATCTAAAGGAAAATTTTTATTATTTGATAATGACCATGCATATAATGTACCTGCTATTAATGGACCTGATATACTTGCTAATGCTGCAAATGATTGTGATAAACCATTTATTCTAAAAACATATTTTTTTTTTACAGAATTATTTATCATAATATTTATTAATACTATTGATATTGTTGCATTTGCAGCTTTTAATATAAAAAATAATGATGATACAATACATAATGATATAAAATTAATTTCATTTCTTAAATCAGATATAAAACTAATTGAAAATATTGTTAATGGATTAAATAATTGTGATATAAAAAATAATTTTAAAGTACCTAATGAATTTTTTAATTTTGGAATAAAAATTATTGAATATATCATTAAAAATATAGCTGATATTAAAAATATTATACCTATTGTATCTGGTTTAAATTCTAAACCTTTATTAATTTTTTTTGTACTTAATAATAATGGAAATAAATTATCTGAACCCATTAAAGTAAATCTTATATTAAAAAATAATAATGTAGTAATTATTACATTTTTATTAATTAATTTATAAAATGTTATATTTTCATTTTCATTTTCGTTTTCATTTTCGTTTTCATTTACGATTTCATTTTGATTTTTTTTAGGTTCTTTTATAAAAATCAATCCTAATATAAATCCCATTATTGGTATTAATGATATTACAAGAGATGGTAATAAATATGGATATATATATAATATATTATTTTTATCTATATTTTTCCAATATTTACTTGGAGTTTCTAATAAACCACCAATTGCTGGTGCAATAATAGCACCAATACACATAGCAATTGGATATATAGAAAAAGCATGTGCTTCATTTGTTTTATCAGTTATTAAATATATATATGTTTTTGTCACACCTAAATTTCCAGTTAATATACCATTTATGAATCTTGTTAGTATAGCCCATATAAAACTTGAACTTAAACCAAAAAATATTGTTGATATTGATGATGATAATAACCCAAACAATATTACTTTTTTTACACCATATTTTTCAGATATTATACCCCATATTATATTTGATATAAATTGTCCAGCCATAAATGCAGATATTATTCCACCTGAATAATAACCTATTTTTTCATCATTTATACCAAAACTTTTAATCATATAATATAAAAAAGGTGATATATACATTAATGATGACATTTCAGATATTAAAACAGTTAATATTACAAATAATTCTTTTTTTGGTAAAGGTGTTATATTATTTTCTATATTTATTGTTTCTAAACTATTATTATCTTCATTTATTGTTTCTAATGTATTATTATCACTATTAATATCTACAATATTATTATTGTGTTCTATAATTTGTTCTAAATTATCATCATAAATATATTTTAATTCAATATTTAAATCATTTAAATCTTTTATATCTAAAAAATTATCAATATATATATTATTACTATTGTTTGCAGTATTAATATTCATATATAATTTATATATTGATATATGATATTTATTTATATATAAATAAATATTATCTTATTAATACATAAGAATAATAATAATATATGTCAAAATATAAATATGAATATAGTTCAGTTGATTTTAAAGTAAGATTAGAAGAATCAACTAGAGTACGTAAAAAATATCCAGATAGATATCCTGTTATTGTTAAAAAAGCAGATAATTGTGTTTTAGATGATATTGATAAACATAAATTTTTAGTTCCTCATGATTTAACTGTTGGACAATTTATACATATTATTAGAAAAAGAATTAAATTAAAATCAGATAAAGCAATATTTATATTTGTAAATAATATTTTACCACCAACAGCAAGTAAATTATCAGTAATATATAATGAACATAAAGATCAAGATGGTTTTTTATATATAACTTATAATGGAGAAAGTACATTTGGATAAATAAAAT
>CEVL01170718.1_pt1 | contig 14776 bp, 15 predicted proteins | sample 427051 | NCBI WGS metagenome assembly CEVL01 (sample SAMEA2623673, study PRJEB7988) | marine metagenome | biome: marine biome (ENVO:00000447); feature: surface water layer (ENVO:00002042); material: "saline water (ENVO:00002010), including plankton (ENVO:xxxxxxxx)" | depth 5 m
TCAAACAGTGATGAGATAAAGTTCATTTGAACGCCGAATTATGAAGCAAAAAAAATCAGGATTTTTGTAAGAATTAGGTAAGAAATGCATCATTAATCATGGTTCTTTGATATTATTGAGTAGGGGTGATTTAATATTATAAAGAATTTGGAATTTGGTATGAGATTATTGATTGCATATGGAAGTTTGGGAAAATTGTTCCATTTAGAACAATTTGCAAATGCATTGATAAAACAAAATGTTCATGTAAAATTGGTTAAAGATACAGACTACAGTAGAGGATTTCCAAGTAAAAATATTTCAGAATGGTTTAATGGCGACAGAAAATTTAAAGAATTAATAAAAGAGTTTAAACCTGATGTAATTTTTGCTGATCGTCAAACGCATTTTGCATTACATGCAATAAAATCTAATATTCCAACATTCATTTTATTACGTGGTCATTATTGGCAAGAATATTTTTGGGCCATGAAAACACTTGGTGATCAACTAACAACTCGAATAGCAATATGGTTCAGAAATAGAATTGCAGAGAGAGTTTTTAGAGATGCAACCGGGGTATTGCCAATTTGTGGATATTTGGAAGAAGTTGTGAAAGAGCATTATCCTAATCAAAATACTGGTGTGTTTTTAGAAGGAATTGATTCTGAAATTTGGTATGAAGTAAAAAAAGATGAATTAGAACATCCATGTGTAGGATTATTACAAGATGCTAATTGGTGGGGTAAAACAAAAGAATTACTAGTTTTAGAAGATGTAATTGCAAAAATGAAAAATATCAATTTTTACTGGGTAGGTGATGGTCAATATAGAAAGAGAATTACAGATAAGCTTGAAAAATTTGATAATTTTCATTGGGTAGGAAGATTAGAATATCCTAATAAAGTGAGAGAGTATTTAGAGACAATTGATGTTTATGCTTTAATCACAGGAATGGATCTTGCTCCACTTACACTAAAAGAGGCACAATTAATGAAAAAACCTGTGATTGCAACAGATGTAGGTGGAAATAAAGAAATGATGGTAGACGGTAAAACAGGATTTTTAGTAAGAGAAGGTAATTCAGAGGATATCATAAAGAGAATTACAGAGTTAATAGAAAATAAGTCACTACAAAATGAAATGGGTGAAGAAGGACGAAAATTTGTTAAAGAAGAATTCAATTGGGAAAAAATTGCAAAAAGATTTTTAGATATAATCAAGCCATATGTATAACATTCAAGAAGAAATAGTATGAAGCAAAAAATTCAAAAAAGTAAAAAATATCCAATTTTCAGACATACCACAAAGATAAACGGTGAGAAAATATCTCGGGATATTGTTCATAGACCTAACGTTGCAGCAATCATAGCAGTTAAAGATAATGAAATTTTGGTTGTTTCACAAAATCGATTTCCAAATGGAGTTGATATAGAAATTCCTTCAGGTAATATTGAAAAAAATGAAACGGCAGTTAAAACAGCACATCGTGAATTTTTAGAAGAAACTGGCTATAAGGCAAAAAAAATGGTACCTATGATGAATTTTTATACAACAATTGGATACAGTACACAAAAAATTTTTACTTTTATTGCTAAAGATTTTGTTAAAATTGCAGAACCAAAATTAGATGATGATGAACTACTTAAACCAAAATTAGTAAAGTTTGATAAATTCATGAAAATGATTACTGATGGAAAAATTATTGATTCAATAACTTTGTCATCAGTTATGTTCTTTGCTATAAAGAAAAAATTAATTTAATTATTCTCTCTTATCCAAGTTCGTAATAGTAATCTTTTTTGTTTTTCATCTTCGAAATCTTCAAACGGAGTTCTATCATGAATTAACCATCTATTATTACTAAACATCATATCACCTGATTCTAACGCATAGGTGGCTACCTGTTGTGAATCATTTAATATTTCTTCGAGAAGTTCAATGGCCTGAGCTTGTTTTTGGGTTAATGGTTGATTTGCTTTTTCATGACCTGTAAAAATTAATTCTCGTTGATACTTGAATTTTAATTCACCATTCATAAATTGGAATATTGGTTCAAATCTAGTTTTATCACTTTCTTCCAGATTTTCATTTTTTTTATCATGATGAAATTTTTCATAAAGAACTTGTTGTAATTCTTTATTTTTTAATAATTTATTATGTATCGTATATGCAGACATGAACTTACTTACACCACCTGTTTTGGCGGGGTTTATACAGAATAATCCTACATAATCAGGAGGATTTTGAAATATGTGTGAACCATCCGTGTGATAAGAACCACCTTCTTTAGTTTGGTGATATCTTCCTCCTGTTTTCATACTTTTTCCAATGTCTTTGATCTCAACAATTGTTTCTTTATTCTTATTTTGTTCTAATAGTGTACCAACTATTTTGGAAATAATTATGTAAATACTTCTTTTTTGTTCTGAATTAAAATCTTCAAGTTCTTTTCCACTAATTACAAGAAATCCACATCCTTTGATTAGAATGCTGTTCTTCAAAGTTTCAATATATTCTACTAAAATATCGAAATCATTTGGATTTTCATCTATGATTTTAGATCTCTTTAGTATCAATTCATCCAAACTTTTACTATCCAGTTTTACTGAAAATTTTTCAGGTGTATTTTCTAATGATTTATCCCAAGAATGTTCTGAATCTAGAATTTGTTTTTCTAAGATCTCCATTATTAAAATTCTGGATTTACTTTTATAAAATCTATTGTACAATTTCATTAGTAAGAAAATAAGTGAATGATTGATGAAAGAAAATCTTATTATGATTTGCATTGATGGATGTCGATTTGACAGAGCTGAAAAATCAAAAATATTTACAGAATATTTACCTGGTACAAATTTTTGTTCAAAATCTATCACATATGCGCCATACACAAATTCTTCTGTACATGCAGTTTTTAGCGGTTCATATGGAAATCGTAATGGCTGTTTTAGTTATTGGCACTCATTAAAATTCAGAAATAATGATTTTAAAACAATTACAAGATATCTCAAAGATGAAAACTATTTTGCATGCGCAGATATTCATTCAAAGTTAGCATTACCATTAAATGATTTTGATGAATTCAGAATTTATGATGAAAATGATTCGGATTTGATTGATAGACATAAAAAATTAATAGAATCTATGAAGGAAAAAAATCTCCAAGATCAAAATTTCTTTTTGTATCTACATTATGAAAAAATTCATACAGGAATAATGAATTCGGTTTTAAAAAAATACACAAATTTTAGTGAAGAATATTTTGAGGATAAAGATGAGAATGGGAAACGTTATGACTCATTATTCCAAAAAAGTGAAATTTATTTAAAAAATATACTTGATGAAATTAAAAAGCAAAATTTGGTTGATAATACACTAATTGTAATATTTTCAGATCATGGTATTAGTTTAGGAGAAAAGATTGGTGAAAGAGCATATGGTGCGTTTTGTTATGATTATACAATACGTACATTTAGTACATTCATTTCATCAAAATTTGAAAAAAATGTAATTCCACAACAAGTAAGACATGTTGATATTTTGCCATCTATACTTGATCATTTTCAAATAAAATTTGATGAAAATTTTGAAGACTTTGATGGAGAATCAATAATTCCATTATTTGATGGTAAAACATTACCAGAACAAATTGCTTTTACTGAAACAGCCAATCCTCTAAATGAAAAAATGCCTCCAAAAAAACCCAATACAAAATCTGTCAGAATTTCGGATTGGAAATTAATTTTTAATGAATATAATGATACCAAAGAACTCTATAATCTAAAAGATGATCCTGGTGAAGAAACTAATCTATATGGACAATCACTTCCTATGGAAAATGAGCTTCTTGATAGACTACTTCAATTAAATAAATTATAAAAATTTCTTACGTGCAAGTTCTAAATCTTTGGGCGTATCTATTTCACACCAATTTCCTTTGACAAATATAGGATTAATTTCTAAATTAGAATCGATAAGTTCTTGCAACATGTCTGTAATTTTTGCTGATTCAAAAGATTTTGCATCATGAAATTTTCCATCATGATTTTGAATTAAATTATGTAGAGATTTTCTGAAAATCTCTGCTCCAATTTTTTTCATTTTTACTATTCCTAAGAACTCCCCAATTAGAAATCCATCTTTTTTTATGGGAAGATTTTCTGAGAATTCTAAAATTTTTTCATCTTTAACTAGAACTTTTCCTGCCAATTCTATTGGATTGTCTATTCGTTTTTCATATGATTCAGTCCAATCTAGATCTAGCGCAGTAGCAAAATCTGATTGTGAAGACAAAACTTGTTCAATTATATTATTATCAAAAAGTATGTCTCCAAATGTAATTATAATATCATCGTTCAATTCTGATTCTGCAGTAATTAAACTTCCTAATTGATCATGTTTATCATATTCAAGATCAACAATGTACGAGACATCTTTTAATTTAAATTCATTTGATTTGAAACCGGTTATAACAATTATTTTATCAATATTTTTCTTTTTTAATAGATCTATTTGCCTTTGAATTAATGAACTACCATTAATATCCACTAATGGTTTTGGTAATCCACCAGTAATTTCATGTAATCTACTTCCAGAACCTGCAGCTAGAATTATTGCTTTCAATAATAGTCATTCAAAGTTGTATAATTAGACAGTTACTATTTTTTATAATACGTACAATTTAATGAATAAATTAATTAAGATTTCAATAATTTCATACTTATGAAAACAAATATTCTGTTTTTGATCATAGATTCATTCAGAAATGATAAATTTTTTGGTAAAGAACGTCAATGTAAAACCCCCAATCTTGATAATTTATTAAAAAATGGTACCTACTTTGAACAAGCTATTAGTACTTCTGATGCAACAATTCTAAATTGGGTTTCAATTTTTTCAGGTTTAATTCCTCCCAAAACTGGTATTCGTTCTGACAAATTTAATAAATTGGATTCGAATGTAAAAACAATATTTGATATCCTAAAACAAAATGACTATAATTTTTATTCATACCTTACAAATATTTCAGATACTTTAGGTTTATTTCCAAAATTTCTCAATAATGATTTTCATGAATCTGAAGAACCTAGATTAAATGATGGGATAGGTGAGAAAATAATCAAGAAAATTGAGTCAAAAAATCTCAAAGAACCATGGTTATTTCTTGCTCATACAATGGATTTACACTTTCCAATAATACTTCCTGATGAATATAATTCGTCAGAATATGGAGAAAGTACCTATGAAAGAAAAATTTCTTCGTTAGATCGATGGATAGGAAAAATTTCAAAAGCAATAAATCTTGAAAACACTTTGTTAATTATTTGTGCAGATCATGGTTCATACATAAACAGTATAAACATTGATGGAAAAATTGTATCAACTGAAGAAAATTATTCAAAAGAAATGCTGAAAAGAAAAATTGGATTCAAAATACCAAAATTTTTAGATCCTGTAAAAAAGAAAGCATTTTTTCTTAGTGAAAAAAAATCTCAGGAAAATAAAGTTGAAAAAATAAAAAATCTTAATTTAAAACCACATCAAATTCGAAATCTATTATCTGGAAAATTTGAAGTTGATCAAACATTATTTGATGAAAAAGTGAGAATTCCTTTATTGTTTTATGGTAGACATATACCAACTAATAAAATCGTTAAACAACAGGTTAGAAATATAGACATATTTCCTACAATTTTAGATTTGCTTGAATTCAAAACATCATTGAATTTTGATGGTGTTTCATTGAAACCATTAATGAAAAATCAAACTGTCGAAGAATTATCAACATATATTGAAAGCACACCTCTAATTCAAATAGAATCAAACAATGTTATTGGAATACGTACTAAGAAATACAAATATTTTCGAGATTCAAATGATTCAAAAAAACGTATTCATCTTTATGATTTGATAGAAGATCCTCATGAAGATAAAAATATTTTCAAGAATAATCAAGAAATTGTTCTTGAGATGGAAAAAAAACTTGCATCATTTGTAAATAATGATCAAATTGATAATGAATTTAGTGAGGAAGAAACTGAAATGATAGAAGAAGAACTACGAAAGATGGGTTACGTTTAGACTAAGTAAACTTGTTAATATCCAAATTTGGATTTTTGAAATTATGTTCATCCAAGAATATTTGATGCCAGATTTCTAAATTAAATAAAAACATAGTTTGTCTTAAAATATTATCATCTATTTCCTTATCTTTTGTTTTTTGAATTTCTGAATTATAGATTTTGTTTGTTAATGATTCGAATTTTATTGATTTGAAGTTCAAATAATCACGTTTATTTTTAATTGATTGTTCAAGCACATTTTGTGCTATTGGTAGAAATTCCTTTTTAAAATAATCGTAAAAAGGAATTCCCCAAGGAAATTTCTTTCTTTTTACAATTTCAGGTGGTAAAAGATCGCTAGCAATTTTTTGTAGAATATATTTTTTGGATAAGCCATCATTTTCATTAATTTTCAAATGTGATGGAACAGAAACACAAAACTTTACTAATTGATAATCTAAAAATGGCTCTCTTAGCTCGGTTGCATGTGCAGAAGATGTTCTATCTATTCTCCATGTTTGAGCACCAGGAATTTCTGTTTTTAATTCAAACAAAAGCGCATTATTTAATGCGCTATGAGTTGGATTTTCATCTATACTTTTTTGGAAAGCAATTATAGGATTATTTTCATTTTCATAAAATTTCAAAACATTAGTTGAAAAAATTTCATCTCGAATTTCTTTTTGTTTGAAAAATCCAGAGGATATTGTCTCTAAATTATTTTTATTGTTTAGAAATTCAGGATTTTTTACATATGGTAAATATCTATTGTAACCTCCAAATAATTCATCAGAACCTTCTCCAGTATATGCTACAGTAACATATTTTTTAATTGCCTCTGCAACCATGTAATTTGATAATATTGATGGACGTCCAAAAGGAAATTCCATGTGCCATAAAATTTGTGGAAGAGATTTTGTTAAGTCTGAATAATCAATTAGGATTTCAGTATGATTTGTTTCACAGTGATTTGCAACAATTTGTGCTTCATTGAATTCATCTAATTCATTGCCGAAACCAGTAGTAAATGTTTGAACAGGTGTTTCTGTTAATTTATTTAACATTGCAACCATTACACTAGAATCTAATCCTCCAGAAAGAAGCGCTCCTATTGGTGCATCACTAATTTTTCTTTTATCTATAGCATTTTCAAGTAATTTTTTAACCTGAATAAAATTTTCAGTGTCTGAAAATGTATTATTTGTTAATGTTAGGTTCCAATATTTTTCAATTTTTAGTGTTTTCTCTGAAATATCATAAATTAATTTATGGCCTGGTAGCAATTCATTGACATTTTTCAAAAGTGTTTGACCGTCAATGGTGTATGCATAAGTTACAAATTGACATAATCCACTATAATTCAATTCACGTTTAACTTCTTCATATTGTAAAATTGATTTAATTTCTGATGCAAAAATCAAATGTTCATCTCTAAACCAATAGTACATTGGTTTAACACCTAATCGATCCCTAGCAATAATTAATTTTTTCTTTTTTAAATCCCAAATTGCACATGCAAACATTCCATCCAGATGATCAACAAAATTTTCTCCAAATTCTTCATAGAGATGAACTAAAACTTCTGTATCAGTATTAGAATAAAATTTGTGATCTTTATCTTCTAATCTTTTTTTTAATTCTTTAAAATTATAAATTTCTCCATTTTGTATTGCCCAAACCGTTTCGTTCTCATTATGAATTGGTTGACCACCAATATCACGTAGATCCATAACGCGTAGTCTTTCACAACAAAGTGATATTTCATCATCTAAGTAAAATCCTTCTTGCTCAGGACCTCTATGTTTACAAGCATTACCCATTAATTTTATTAGATCTTTATCTGTCCAGGAAATTCCACAAATACCACACATTAGCTTATCTCCCTTTCATTTCCAAAAATCTTCTTTGCTTCTTCAAATTCATTAATTTCGTCCATATCTATCCAAGATAATCCATTTGTAAATTGATAACCAACATTGATATTTTTTTTAATCAAACTTTCGATTCCTAGTGTGTAATAACCATCTACATTATTTTCTATCAGTTCATTTATTTCATTAAACAGTGGTTCTGTTATTTTTTTTGAGAATTTAGCCATTCCAATAAAATTTCCGCTAGCTTTATCATTTTCAATTTTTTTGTTTACAGCAACAATTTTTTCATTCTCAATTCTTACTTTCATTGTTTCATCACGAGTATTTGGTTCTACCATTAATCCAATTTCACTTTTAATTTCTAAACATTTTTTAAGAATTTTTTCATCAAACATAAGATCACCGTAAATGCATACAAAATCATCTTTTAGTTTTTTAATTGCTAACCATACAGAATAGATATTATTCATGTCACTAAATTTTGAATTTTGTACGTATTTCACTTCATTATTTAGTAATTGATGGATCATTTCAGAATTATAACCTGTTACGACAAGGATATCATCTATTCCATTCTTCTTGAAATAATTAATTTGATGTCTAATGATAGGAATTCCATTAATCTCAAGTAGACATTTTGGAACATCAATTTTTCCCATTCTGGAGCCTTTACCTGCAGCTAAAATTACACCTTGCATAACTCAATTTGGATTTATTGATGGTCTGAGTGATTGTTTTGAATCAAGAGATTTGAAAGCATCTTCTAGACCCTTTGCAGAAAATTCAAAATTTGGTCCAACCAATTTTTTATATGGAAATTTATCTTTAGTTTTTAAAACTAATTCTATTGCAGTTTTAAGATGTTCTGGATGGTAGTTATGCATTCCTACAACTTTTAGACATTTTGTTATAATGTCTGAACTATCTATTGTGAAATGATTATTTGGATAGATAGCACCTAACAAAATGTATGTGCCTCCAATCCTCAACATTTGAATTCCTTCTTTTATGACGGATGGATCTCCTGTAACTTCGATTATTACATCTGCACCCCTATTTTGAGTAATTTTCATAATTTCATCGGGGATGTTTTCTCCGATATCTTTTGCATTAAGGGTATAATCTGCACCAAATTGTTTTGCTAATTCTAATCTATTATTATTCAAATCTATTGCAATAACTTTTTTTGCTCCTAACACTTTTGTAAATGCGCATGCATACATTCCTAATGCCCCACATCCCTGAATAACTACATAATCACATGTATGAAAATCTCCATAATCTAAACCACTAGTAATTGTAGATGCTGCACACATCAATGGTGCAACTTCTTCATCACTTAATTCTGATGGGACTTTGAAAACATTACTTCCTTTTTTAATCTGTACATAATTTGCAAAACCTCCTGTAAAATATGGTTGTTCATCACATTTCACATGTCCATATTTGAACATTTTTGTACATTTCTGTGGAAGTTTTTTCTCACAAAAGAAACATTCACCACATCCAGCCGTCATTGACCAAACAACTCTATCTCCAATAACAAGTTTCTGACCAGTATAATCTGTCTGTAGATTACCTATATTGACTATTTTTCCTACCATTTCATGGCCCAATATACATGGAGTTGGAAATGGTCTATGTCCCAACCACGTATGCACATCAGAACCACAAACTGTTGACAATGTTATTTCTACTAACGCTTGATCATCTTCTAAATTTTCAGGTAGTGGAAATTTTTTCTTTTGTAATGGTAATTTTGAACCATTAAAAACAACTGCATCACCATCGTTGTATTTCATTAACAAATCATCCCTTAATTTTTGTATTAAAAATATTTCTACTTTTTTGATGAATTAGTGATTCTTGAAATCTAGATTTAATTTTAGTTGGTTCAATATCGATTCTTTTACCTATTTTTTTTGTTTTCCCGATATTTATTTTTAATAAAATTGGACCCATACCAAATTTTATTTTCTTAATTATTTGTTCTAATTCTTTTTTATTATTAGCAACAAAGGTTTTATAATTTGCACATTGAGCTATTTTCTCAAGTTCAACATTTTTAGAATTTGTATATTGTCCTCCAGTTGATTCGTGAATTTGATTATCAAAAAGTATATGTACAAAATTTTTTGGTTTCATTTTACCAATTGTCGTTAGTGAACCTAAATTCATGAGTATGTTTCCATCACCATCAAAAACATACACTAATTTCTTTTTATTTTTTAGTGCCACACCAAGGCCTATTGATGATGCTAATCCCATTGAACCGATCATGTAAAAATTACTTTTTTTTTCATATGTGTTAAACAGGTCCCTACTGATGAAACCGTTTGCGGAAATTATTGGATTATCTTTTACATAATTTGCAATAACTCGAATAGCATCTTTTCTATTCATCTTTTAATCTCCTTACTACAATTGCGCACGATTCATTGTTTTGATTTTTTTTAATTGCCCATTCACAATTCCGTTTCCAATTTTCATCGGTGACTATTTTTGTTTTTAAATCCAATGCCTGAAGTAATTTATTTTGAATTTTTCCAATTTTCAAATGTTCAGGGGCATCTGTTTTTAAATAACCTCTCCAACCAATTAGAAAAATTAATGGGATTTTATACAAATCTACCAATGAAGCAATCGTACTTATTGAATTTGCAAATCCTGCATTTTGCATAAAAACTAAAGATGAACTATTTGACAATTGCATTCCGCATGCAATTCCAATTGCTTCTTCTTCCCTTGTAGTAATAATTACTTTTTTTGTTTTTATTCCTTCATCAATAAAAAATTTTAGAGTTGAATCTGGAACACCAACAAAATTTTTGATATTTTTATTTAGAAAATATTGGAAGATTTTTCTTTGTGTATTTTCTTTCAATCTATATAACCCATTTTTTGTAATTCATCTTGAATTTCTTTTTCTTCCTCTTTGATTTCATACATTTTTTGTAATTGGAAAATATCTTCCATTGAAGAAATATTTTTTGAATTTTCTTTTAATTTTCCATTTTTTATATTACTTAGAATCGTATTCATTGAGGAATATGCTGCTCTTAGGGACTGATTTGCGTAAATAACAATTTTAATTTTATGTTTAACTAAATCATCAATAGTTACATCAGGATATGTTGTTGGGACAACAACTAGTGGTATATTACCACCCCATGAATCTGCAAATTCAAAAACTTCGTCAGGGGAATCTTTTTTTGAATGAATGAGAATTGCGTCTGCTCCTGCTTTTTCATAAGCCAATGCACGTTTTATTGCTTCATCAATACCTTGTTCTGCAATTAATGCTTCAGTTCTTGCTATAATTAAGAAATCATTATCTACTTTTGCTTCTCTAGCTGCAATAATTTTTGCCACAAATTCTTTTTCCGAAATTAATGTGTTTTTTCCATTTTTTAAAAGACTGTTTTCTTTTGGAAAAATTTTGTCTTCGATAGATATTCCAGATATTCCTGCTTTCTCATATTTTTTTACAAGATGACTAACATTTTTTGGACCACCGAATCCAGTATCACAATCTGCAATAACAGGAATATTACATGCTTCAGCCATATTCTGCGATGCATGTAAAAATTCAGTCATTGTCAGTATGCTAGCATCAGGTAACGCATGAGTTGCAGATATTGCAAAACTACCTGCCCATATTGCATCAAAATCGTTTATTTCAACTAATTTTGCAGACATGGCATCAAATGCCCCACCAACTTTGAGAATATCTTTTGAATTCAATAATTCAATTAGATTTTTAGATTTATTCAATGATTTATTGACAAAATAAGGGATTAAAAATATGTCTCATAAAGGAACATATGTCACAAGTGGTATATCAAAAAGAATTTAATTATTAATTTCATTAATTATTTTATCCAAAATTTTTTGGGAAATTGTATGTGTTTTATTTGACTCATCAATGTAAGTGTCAAATTCACCACTACCTAACTCCGATAATCTATTTTTAATAAAATCTGAGTAAGTATTACTTAATGTGCCTGAAAAACAACAAGGATCAAATTTATTGAAAAACTGGAATTGTTTTCTATTTTCCCCATAAGATCCTAGGATGTATAATTCAAGATAATTTGCTATTCGATAAAATTTTTCATGTGTTTGTTCATAGTCACCAATGTCTTTTGATTCCATTCTAAGAAAAATAGGTAAAGAACCAGCGACAGGAAAGCTCTTTGATATTCTATCATCAAGTGCAGCGTATATTGTAGTTGTCCAACCACCACCAGATAAACCAATCATGTTAATTGATTCATATGAATAATTCTGATCAACATAATTCAATGTAATAAAAATTGGTTGAACAAAAAATTTCATCGGGGTAAAGTTTTCATCTTCAATTAAATTAAATGAATTATGATTAACAAGATGAATTTTTCCAAAATTAGGATCATTAATTATTGGTTGATTATTCATTCCATGAAGCGGCATTGAAAAAGCTAAAACAGAATATTGATTATCAAGAAATTTTTGTATAATGCCAACATCATCTCTAAATCCACCTGCATGTCCAGTGTGAAAAATAATTAATTTATTATTTGTTGATTCAGGAATAAAATGATAAACTGTAGAGTCAACACCATATTCCATTTCAACATATATCTTATCTATTTGTTTTAAATTATTTAGATTTTCAAAAGTGTTGTCAGTAATATTTTTCTCAACTTGATTTGGAAGATCATCATGGGGAATGTTTTCTTTCCATATAAAATCAAGAAGTAATATTCTTTTTTGTTCAATATCAGAATGATTTTTTAGAAGAACCAATGATTCAAGTTCAGAAATTTCAATATTAGATATTGAAAAATTATCTTTTGGTAAATCATTATAGAAAGTATCTTTAAAATTATTTAAAATATCATAAGGAAAAATTTCATACAGTCCAACTGTAACACCATATACAAAAGCTATAGATATCAAAATAATAATTAAAACCAATAATTGTAATCTCATATAATTTTGAAAGTAAGAATGGTTTAAAACATTCCGAATAAAATATTTTCATAGCAATGGGAAAATATAATGTCTATTTTTAAAAAAATGAATTTTTCTTTGTGCCTAAAATTTAATGATTAGTGAGATTGATATATATGAAATTGGAATTAATTTTGTGAAAAATAATTTAGGGTTTAGGTCATGGTATTATTTTAGAACTGGATGGTCTACATATTTTGCATTTATTTTAGCTGCACTGAATACTTTAACCGTAACTTATTATCTTGCAGTAGAAAAAATTCCAGTGTTAAATATTATTTTTCCTTCATTTGCATATTATATTCTAACATTTGTTTCAATAGGAATTCCAGTGTTAATAGCTACAGGATATATTCATTTTAAACGAACACAAGCACGTAAAGCAGAAGTGGATATAGGAGCAGAAACAAATCCATATCTTGTTAGACAAATAACAAATACCGAATTGTTATTAAAAATTAACATGAAATTGATGTCAATGATGATTACATTGCAGAATGGAAAAAAATTGAGTGATTCAGAAATGGAAGAAATAACGAAAATGTCTAAAGAAATACAAAATTATGTTGAAACAAGAAATTTTGCAAAAGAGAAAGATTTAGACTATTTCAAAGAAATTGGTTCTACTAAAATTCGTTAAAAACCAAATTGATAAGTTATTTTAAAAAATAATGAGTATAATGAATAGAATTATTAAAAAAATTTACAGGTTTGTAAGATACGTAATTATCCAAAGAAATGTTTATGGATTGACATCATTCATGAGAGTCTCTCCAGATTTTTTTGTCGCGGGAGTTGTGAGAAGTGGAACAACCTCACTTTATCACAATCTAGACAAACACCCATCAATTGTCAAATCAGCCTATGATGAATTGGGATTCTTTGATAGCAATTTTCAACTAGGATGGATGTGGTATAGATCATTATTTCCTACAAATATTCAAAAAAGGAAAGTGGAAAAAGAAAGTGGAAAATTTTTAACATTTGACGATACGCCATTTTATATTTATAATTCAGTAGTGGCAAAACGAATCAAGAAATTTTTTCCTGAAACAAAAATAATTGTGGTTTTAAGAAACCCAATTGATAGAGCATATTCTAACTATTTTCTAGGAGTAAAAAGCGGGAATGAAAAAAGAACATTTGAGGATATAGTTGAAGAGGAAATAGACTTAGTCAATAAAAGAAATAAAAAATTATTATTTGATGAAACACTCTCAGAAACACATTTGGGAAGAGGATTATATTCTGACCAGTTAAAAATATGGTTTGAGTTATTTGATAGAAACAGAATAAAAATTATTAAAAGTGAAGAATTTTCTCAAAAACCAGAAAAAATCATGAATGAAATTTTTGAATTTTTAGAAATTAAAGAATGTAATATTGATGATTTTGAGAAGAAAAATGTTGCAAAATATCCACCAATGAAAAAAGAAACAAGAGAAAAATTAGTTAAATTCTTTGAACCCTTTAATGATGAATTATATAATATGCTAAATGTTAATTTTGAATGGAAATGAGTTTTAATTAAAAATTATTTATTTTCTAATTCCTTGACTTTGGAAAAACAATTTTCAGCTTCTTCATCTTGACCTTTGTGTTTCAATAGTTCTGCCTTGTTATACCATGCATCAGCATATCCTGGGGATATTTCAATTGCTTTTTCATAACTTGATAATGCATCGTCATATTTTTCTAGTTGTGTTAGTGCAACACCTCGATTATACCAAATGAGAGAATCGTTTGTGTCAAGAGAAGCTGCTTTATCGTAACATGCAACTGCTTCTTCATATTTTTCTAATTCCACTAGTGAAATTCCCTTGTTTAGGTAAATTTCTCCAGTTTCTATAATTTTCAGAGCCT
>CEVL01065798.1_pt1 | contig 14631 bp, 13 predicted proteins | sample 427051 | NCBI WGS metagenome assembly CEVL01 (sample SAMEA2623673, study PRJEB7988) | marine metagenome | biome: marine biome (ENVO:00000447); feature: surface water layer (ENVO:00002042); material: "saline water (ENVO:00002010), including plankton (ENVO:xxxxxxxx)" | depth 5 m
AACCATACAGAATGCATATCCGCGGCCCCTCATTCACTAACCTTCAAGTCCTTCCCCATATGCTTCAGAATTGTCTCGTAGCTGACGCAGTTGCAGTTATCTCAACTGTTGACCCAATCATGGGAGAGGTTGACCGATGAGCAGACTTTCAGACGATAACCTCCGAATAGCTAACGAAATTATTGATCGGTATCCAATCAGAAAATCGGCTTTAATTCCTCTACTTCATCTCGCCCAAGAACAGGAAGGATGGGTAACAGATGAAGCGATGAATCACATCGCCGAAATTATCGGTATCACACCCGCAGAGGTTTTAGGAACCTGCAGCTTTTACGAAATGTTTAAACGTCAACCCAACGGAGAATACCAAGTCAACATTTGCCACGGCATATCTTGTCACTTACTTGGCGCAGACCAGCTAATCCACCATGCCGAGGAAACGCTTGGTATACGTGAAGGAGAAACTACTCCAGATGGAAAATTTACACTTGAAGGCGTTGAATGCATAGCCGCATGTACCGAAGCTCCCTGCATGCAAATCAACTACCGTTATCAGAACCAAATAAATGAATCCCAATTTGACGAAATAGTCAAACAGATTCAAGCAGGAGAAAAAACTGAGATCCCCAAACATGGAGCCCTAGCAAAAATAAGACAACACATACCCGCCGAAAGAATGGCAGGGTTTCAGTCAATTGATGAAAGCAGCGAACCTGTTTGGCTCAAAAGAAATGGAGAAGCCGAATGACTTCCCCACTAATAACGACCAGCAGATGGGGTATTGAAGACGGGCACACACTTGATGGTTATCTGCAATCAGGTGGCTATCAAGCCATTCAAAGAGCTCTAGAAATTTCCCCACAAGAGGTTCACGAAGAAGTCAAAAAAGCTTCACTTCTTGGAAGAGGCGGAGCCGGTTTCCCAGCAGGAGTTAAATGGGGATTCCTACCTGAAAACGTATGGCCCAGATATCTTGTTGTGAATGGCGATGAATCTGAACCAGGCACATACAAAGACAGAATTCTCCTAGAAAGAGACCCACATCAACTAATAGAAGGATGCCTAATAACCTGCTACGCCTTAGGGCTATCTCAGTGTTTCCTTTATGTTCGAGGAGAAATGGCACACGGCCAAGAACGAGTAGCCCAAGCCTTAAACGAAGCTTACGAGGCAGGATACGTAGGAAAAAATATACTCAACACGGAGTTCTCCGTTGATATCGTCCTTCACTGGGGAGCGGGAGCATATATCGTCGGCGAAGAAACCGCTTTAATTGAAAGCCTGGAAGGTAACAGGGGAATGCCAAGACTGAAGCCACCTTACTTCCCTGCATCAATAGGCCTATATGGCAAACCTACAATAGTGAATAACGTTGAAACACTCGCAAATATTCCATGGATCGTTCTCAATGGAGGCGATAAATTCGCAAAGCTAGGCGCTGAACAATCCACAGGAACTCGAATATTTGCAGTTTCAGGTCATGTAAATAACCCAGGTGTCTATGAGGTCGAATTCGGTACAACGACTTTCCGAGACCTGATCATGGGAGAGAAATACGGAAATGGCATCAGGAACGGAAACGAAATTAAAGCATTTATCCCGGGAGGAGCATCAGCACCGTGGTTCTTTGAAGAGCACCTTGACTTACCCTTAGAAAAAACTGCAGTAGATCAAGCAGGCTCCATGCTAGGTTCAGGTGCGATTGTAGTCATGGACCACACGACAGACATAGTGAAAGCATGCCACAATCTCGTGAGGTTTTTCGCAAGAGAATCATGCGGAAAATGTGCACCATGTCGCGAAGGAACAAACTGGTTAGAGAAGATCCTTCAACGAATAATTGATGGCAACGGAAGAACCCAGGACCTAGACCTACTCCTTGATGTCTGCGACAACATCAGTCCAGGAGTCACTTGGCCCCCTAAACAAACAACCATTTGCCCATTAGGTCCCTCAGCAGTATCACCCATCTCATCAGCTATCACTAGGTATCAAGAAGAATTCGAAAAGTATCTCACAAAATCTAAGCCTGATATTCCTGTCACAATCAAAGGCGGGACAACATGACCGACACATTTAAAAATCAAACAAAAGTAACCTTCACGCTAAATGGCAAGGAAGTGGATGCACCCGAAGGAGAAAACCTAATTGAAGCTTGCTCAAACGCAGGAGTAGACATACCTCACTTTTGTTACCACAACAGAATGAACCCAGTTGGAATGTGCAGAATGTGTATCGTTGAAGTCGATACAGGAAGAGGACCCGCACTTCAACCCAGTTGCATGCTCAACGTCAGTGAAGGAATGAACGTCGACACAGAGTCGGATGTAACGAAGAAAGCACAAGACGGGATCCTAGAATTCCTTTTACTTAATCATCCACTCGATTGCCCCGTGTGTGACAAAGGAGGCGAATGTCCGCTACAGGATCAAACCATTGCATACGGGCCAGGTGAAACACGGTTCGTTGAAGAAAAAAGGCATTTCGAAAAACCCATACCCATCAATGACAACGTCTATCTTGACCGTGAGAGATGCATTCTTTGCGATAGATGCACTCGCTTCGCTGACGAAGTAGTCGGAGATCCACTGATCCATTTCATTGATAGAGGAAACGAGACACAAGTAAATACCTTCCCTGAAGACCCTTTTGCCTCGTACTTCAGCGGAAACGTTGTCCAAATTTGTCCCGTAGGAGCCTTAACCGCAAAGCCATACCGATTCAAAGCAAGACCATGGGATCTAGAAGAAATCGAGTCTACTTACCCCAACCCACTCGGCGACAGAATCATGATCCAATCCTCGCGAGATGAAGTTCTCAGATTCCAAGGCTTAGATAGCAATACCGTAAATTGGAGTTGGCTCACCGATAAAGATAGATTCTCATTCCAAGCATTCCAAAGCGAATATAGGATTCAAGAGCCGCTTGTTCGTGGTTCAGGTCTAAACAAGCCGGATAAAAGTGCCCAAGGCCTAGTTGCATCCTCTTGGAATGCTGCCCTTGATATGACAGCAAAAGCTATACAAAATTCAACACCAGACAGAATCGCATTTGTCGGAGGGTCTCGATTTACAAACGAGTCACAATACGCTTGGACAAAGTTAGCAAAGGGTCTAATAGGAACAGATCATGTTGACGCTACTTTGGGCGATGATCTACCAGCACACGTATTGCTCGGGCTTCCAAAGACAACAATCAACGAGATTTGCTCACCTAACAGCACAATTCTATTAATAGGTCCAGATCTCAAAGAAGAGTACGGGACTCTTTACATCAGACTACGAGACGCAATCACGAACATGGGTGCAAAACTTATTGAACTAACGCCAATAGAAACTGGACTTAGCAATATAGCAACAATCTCACTAAGGCCTAGACCAGGTGAAATAGCAAAAGTAGTCAATTCAATACTCACCGGTGAAGCCCCTGTAGAAATTGGTGGAGTAAGCAAAGAGTCAATCCAAGCCTGTCATGAGCTCATTCAAAACACGCAAATAAACGTAGTTTTTGCCCACCATTCTATTGCAGAGTCAACAGAACCTATCACGCAAGCCTTAACGCTTTTGAACGAAGTACCAGAAACAAAATTCTTACCACTTGTAAAAAGAGCCAACACTATAGGAGCCTTACTCATGGGAATGGCACCTGGACAACTTCCTGGGCAGATATCTCTTCATGACCCCAGCAAAACAGGTTTAACCGGTTGGCCCAATCTTCCAGAACACGAAGGGAAGATGACGGACCAAATACTTGAATCTGCTGCAAACGAAGAAATTGATGTGCTGTTCCTACTGGGAGCAGACCCTCTAAGTGACTATAGAAACCCCGAACTCGCAAAGAGAGCTCTAGAAAACACGCGGACAGTCATAGCTGTTGATCTCTTCGTCAACCCCTCTGTTTATCAATCTGACATCATCTTCCCAGCGGCTGCATTTATTGAAAGTAACGGAAGCCATACAAATGTAGAAGGAAGAATAACCCCAATCCGACAAAAGGTTACTTCTCCTGGCACTTCACGACCAGATTGGATGATTGCAGCAGAAATAGCCTGGCGACTAGACAAAGATCTAGAAATAGAAAATCCGGAAGATGTATGGAGAGAAATCCAAGCTGCAAATCTAGGTCATCAAGAAATCACATTACACGACATAAACTCCATGCCTGACGGAATAATTATCCAATTCGGTACTTCAACACAATTTCGAAAAGCAAACTTGAACATTGACACACGCCCATTTGACTCATACTCACATAGGCTCGTTCTCTCAAAGAAAATGTTTGACAACGGGACCATCACTCAAATGTCACCAGCACTCAAAAACTTTTCAAACCCATCCGAAGTATTCGTCAATCCTGCTGATTACAAATCAATGGGAATTAATGGGGAAAATCCAGTCACGCTTATTAACGGGGCGAAGACAATAAGTATCATCATCAAGCCAGACCAAAGAATACCACGCTCAATCGCCTTCGGTTATCTAAATCAAGACGGAGTTGACCTGCGAACATTACTCACTGATGGTGCCGAAAGCATTGATATTCGTATAGACCCGACAGCGAAGGCTATTTAGATGATCTTTGCGCTCGATCCACTCTTCCTCGGCGATGCCGGAACTTTAGAAGTGGTACTAATTGTTATTCTTAAAGTGCTTGTCGCGTTCAGCGTTCTCTTACTCACAGTCATGCTTTACATCTGGTGGATGAGAAAGTTCATATCAGATATGCAGAACAGAGTAGGACCAAGCCGCGCGGGTCCATTTGGGATCCTTCAAACACTCGCAGATGGGATCAAGTTATTCTTCAAAGAGGATTTAATCCCGAACAAAGCAGACAAATTCGTATTCAAATTAGCACCCTTCTTCTCAATAGTCCCTGCTTTACTTGTCTTCACTGTCGTCCCTGTTGCCGGAGATTTCAGTAGTGGCGGAGATGGGACCGTTACTTGGTTTGGTAACAAAACCTTTGTCCAACTCGCTGACCCACACATCGGCATACTATTTGTTCTGGCCATGTCATCAATAGCCGTCTACGGTATCATGCTCGCCGGGTGGTCTTCAGGATCAAAGTACCCGCTACTGGGATCAGTCAGAGCTTCAGCACAAATGGTGTCATATGAGGCAGCCCTTGGACTCGCTTTGGTCGCAGTACTAATGAAAACTGGAACCCTCTCAACCCACAATATTGCCTTAAGTCAAACCGGCGGAATTACAGATTGGGGGCTAGTAGTAACAGGTTTTGTTCCCTTCTTCATTTTCTTCATTGCAACCACTGCGGAACTAAACACCCCTCCCTTTGACCTAGTTGAAGCCGAACAAGAACTTGTTGGTGGTTTCCATACTGAATACAGTTCCATCAGATTTGCACTCTTCTTTATGGCGGAATTCATGAATGTGATCACCATGTCAGGTGTTATGGTGACTCTATTCTTTGGCGGTCCAGGTGGATACTACCCTCCATTTGGTCCAGCATGGTTCTGGGGTTTGTTATGGTTTGTAGGAAAAGTATTCATCTTCGCTTCCGTATTCGTATGGATGCGTGGAACACTACCAAGACCAAGATACGACCAACTCATGGACTTCGGATGGAAATTGCTCATCCCTCTAGCACTTGGTTGGGTGATGCTCCTTGCAACTCTGGATGTATTTAAAGACCGCGGCCACGACAGCGGTTTATCCCAACTTCTTATTCTGGTTATCAGTGTTGTAACACTAACCCTACTCGCAGGATTACTCATGAAATCCATATCTATTGGAAAACATAAGAGAGAACTAGAAGGGGAAGAGGTATTCGGATGACAATGTTCACCTTAACTACATCTTCTAATCATTTGGAGGAAAACAAATGAGCATTCTTAATTTTTTCAAAGGGTTTGCCGTAACGCTTGGAAAACTCAATCACGCCTCAGAATCAGGTGAAGTCGTAACCACACACTACCCAGAAGAGAAGAGAAGTAAACCAAAAAGATTACACGGTAGACATGTACTAAATCGATACGAAGATGGAATGGAAAAATGCATAGGGTGTGAGCTATGTGCCAGTGTTTGTCCAGCAAACTGCATATATGTCCGAGGTGCTGATAATGATCCAGAAAGTCCAACATCTCCAGGAGAACGATTCGGATTTATCTACGAAATAAATTACCTACGATGTATTCACTGTGACCTTTGCGTAGAAGCATGCCCAACGCAGGCCATCACGGAAACAAAGCTCTTTGAGTTCTCTTTCACCGATCGTAAGCAGGCTATTTATACTAAGAATGAACTTGTCGTAGATGACACCGGTAAGCCCCAACATCTGCCATGGGAAGACTGGCGCCCGGGCGAAGACCAATATATCTCTGAATGGATGCGAGCAACCTCCCCATCTGGGTCTGCAAGCTACGAGGGCCAAATCCAATGGGCAGGAGAACTTGGCTATGGAGTACGTCCGTCCGAGACTGGGCAAAGCAACGCACCTGAAGAACCGCAAGAGGAGCAATAGTGGAAGCTGTTACCTTCTTCCTCGCAGCAATCATCTCTCTTGCAGGAGCATGCGGCGTCGTCTTCTTGAGGAACCCAGTTCATGCAGCGTTATCGCTTGTCGCTACCTTATTCGGAGTAGCTATCCACTTCATTAATCTCGAAGCATACTTCGTAGCAGCCGTGCAAGTTATTGTTTATGCCGGTGCGATAGTGATTCTCTTCTTGTTTGTGATTATGCTCCTGGGCGTAGATCGAGCGGAAAGTATTAAAACAGATCCAATTATAGGACAGAGACAAATAGCCATACTCGCAGTTGGAGGAATCCTTGCGTTAGGGGCACTTATAGGCGTCGCATTCTCAGGTGATGTCACCGGGGTGCCACCGGAGAACGCACAGAAATCTACATATGAGGGCGGAACTGCCATCAATAGTGATCACGTCCACGCGGGTGACGATGTTCGACCTGACCAAAATATCAAGGATATAGGTAGAGCTTTATTCTCAACGCGATACGTCTTTGCTCTTGAAATCACAGCTTTGCTGTTAACAATCGGTGTAGTTGGAGCTGTTGTTCTAACAAGAAGGCCAAAGGGAGAACTTGATCCGCTTCCAGATGATGACCCCCCATCGATTTATCGTGATAATGAAAACAGCAGCGATCTTGAATCAACACTTAGTGAAGAAACTGACCCATCAGATGAAACAGCAGCAGATGAGTCTGGAAAAGATACCTCAGAAGAAACTGGGGTGTCTGGAGAATGATTTTAGGACTATCAATCGGGCCTGAATACTACCTTGCGCTCTCGGCACTTCTTTTTACAATCGGTGCTGGAGGTCTTCTAGTACGCCGAAACCCATTAGTTATGTTTATGTGCATTGAGTTGATGCTTAATGCTGCGAATCTAGCATTTATAAGCTTCGGAAAAGAAATGGGCGACCTAGGGGGACAGTTATCTGTTCTCTTTGTTCTTGTAGTTGCAGCAGCCGAGGTGGTAATTGGTTTAGCAATCGTTGTGGCAGTGATGCGTAGAAGGCCTAAAGCTTCAGTTGATGAAGTTTCGGTTCTGAGGGGATAGCATGACAAATCTCGTTTGGCTTATTCCTGGGCTCCCTTTAATTGGATTCACATTGCTCTTACTATTTGGGCGACGACTAGGAGAACCTCAGGCTGGTTGGCTGGCTACCGCAACTGTTAGTGGCTCCTTTCTAGCAGCAGTGGCGGTTTTCTTTGGTCTTGCAACAAAACCACCTGAGGAACGAGTCTATGAAATCACTTTATTCGAATGGATTCCATCAGGTGAGTTATCAATAGGTCTTGGTTTCCTAGCAGACCCATTGTCCATAACCATGGCCCTATTTGTAACTGGGGTTGGAGCTTTGATACACATGTACGCAATTGGCTACATGCATGGCGATCCAAAGTTTTCAAAATTCTTTCTATACTTAAACCTTTTCGTTTTCGCAATGCTCATGCTTGTGCTCGGTGATAACTTACTAATTACTTTCCTTGGATGGGAAGGAGTAGGTGCCTGTTCTTATTTCCTGATTTCCTTTTGGCACGAAGAACCTGCGAACGCAACCGCGGGGAAAAAAGCATTCGTCACAAATCGGGTAGGGGATTGGGGCTTTATGGTCGCAATGTTCCTTCTATTTTTCAACATAGGGTCTTTGAAATATAGTGATATATTTTCTTCAGTAATTGAAGCAGATGCCTTAACCCAGACCACAGCTACCGGAATAGTAGCGATGCTTTTTATAGGAGCTGCAGGAAAATCAGCGCAATTCCCCCTCTATCTTTGGCTTCCTGATGCCATGGCAGGACCGACACCAGTGTCGGCCCTCATACATGCAGCGACAATGGTGACTTCAGGCGTCTATCTCCTAACAAGAATGAATCCTGTATTAGCAGAAGCCGCAGGCTGGTCCATAGATATGATCTGGATCATTGGGCTCTTTACAGCTTTGTTTGCGGCTACAGCTGCAATAGCGCAAAACGATATCAAAAAAGTACTTGCCTATTCGACAGTAAGCCAACTTGGTTTCATGTTCGTAGCAGTTGGATCAGGGTTATACGTCGCTGCCATATTCCACATGATCACTCATGCCTTCTTCAAAGCTCTTCTATTCCTTGGTGCCGGATCTGTTATCCATGGAATGCACCACGAACAGGATATGCGAAAATATGGAGCACTCAGAAAAGTAATGCCAATAACGGCATTCACCTTTATTATAGGTTGGCTTGCTATCGCAGGAATCCCCCCGTTTTCTGGCTTTTGGTCAAAAGATGAGGTTCTTTTAGCGGCATGGAATGAAAATAAAATCGCATGGGCGATGCTTTTGATCGCAGCAATAATGACAGCGTTCTATATGAGCAGACTCGTTTTCATGACTTTCTTCGGGGAAAAGAAATGGGGCATTTCAGAACATGGAGAAGCAGAAAGTGATGAAGAGCAAACAGAAACAGAAACAGAAATAGAAACAGAAGCAGACTCAGATACAGAAGACGACGATAAACATGAAGTAACACCCCATGAATCCCCAATCGTTATGTGGTTACCGCTAGTGATTCTCTCCGGATTAGCTGCGGTAGCTGGGCTCTTAAATCTTCCTTTCAGCTATGACACAAAGCATCTGGAACATTGGCTCGAACCAATCCTTTTTGGAAATGAAGTTCATGTAACTGCTTCAGGTCAAACAAAATGGATTCTTGCGATAGTTGCAATAGTAGGGGCTACCACAGGAGTTTTAGCTGCAGCATTCGTGTACCTAAAAAACCGTTCCCTCGCCAGGCAAATTGAGCATCCGGTACTTGAAGAAGCCTGGAGATTTGATTCAACGGTCAGCAATTTTATGGGTGGACCCGGACAAAAAAGTTTTGAAGCTACAACCCTATTTGACCAAAAGATCATTGACGGAGCTGTAAATGGTGTAGGAAAAGTAACACAACGCATCAGTACCAGAATGCGAAGCCTCCAAACAGGGCTCATTAGAAGCTATGCGTTGGGTATGTTCATAGGAGCAGTCGCAGTTATCGCCTATTTCGTATCAAGGATGGGCTTCTGATGACATTTTCTAGCTTGTTAGCTGCATCACAAACTCAGACTACGTTTCAGGCCATACCCGTTCTCGTACTCCTACCAGTTTTCGGAGCAATAGCTGTAGCGCTAACACCAAACGCGCGAATTGGCGTGCACAAAATGCTAGCCACTATTTTCACTGGCGTAACGGGAGCAATCTCTGTTTGGCTACTGACCGCTTTTGAAACAAATGGAGAGTTCCAATTCATTTCTCAGCAGACCTGGATCAAGAGCCTTGGAATTGAATGGTTCGCAGGGATTGACGGAATTTCCCTCTTCCTAGTGGTCTTAACCGGACTACTGTTCCCATTCGTCGTTATTGCAATAAACCCCAAACACGATCACAAGGCTTACTACATCTGGATTCAACTCTTGCAGACAGGATGTATGGGAGTATTCGTATCCTTGGATCTCTTCATGTTCTTTGTCTTCTTCGAAATTGTGCTCATCCCCATGTACTTCCTTATAGGTAAATGGGGGCACGGAAATGCACAATATGCAGCAACTAAGTTCTTTCTCTACACAATGTTTGGATCTGCATTAATGCTGGTCAGCATTGTTTCATTAGCTGTTCTACATGCACAGAATAGTGACTCTGAACTCACTTTCAACCTTCTAGAAATCGCCACCAATCCTGCAATCGCAACAAACACTTCAAGGCTTCTTTTCCTCGGATTCGCTCTAGCCTTTGCCGTCAAAGTTCCGTTATTCCCTGTTCATACCTGGCTACCCGACGCTCATACAGAAGCACCGACTGCAGGCTCAGTCATACTCGCAGGTGTCATGTTAAAACTTGGAACTTACGGCTTTATCCGGTTCGGGCTCTTTCTTTTCCCAGAAGCCTCCCACTTCTTCGCACCTCTATTTCTAACCTTAGGAGTTATTGGAATTGTTTATGGAGCAATAGTTGCGACCATGCAAAAAGACCTCAAGCGACTTGTTGCGTATTCATCAATTGCACACCTAGGGTTCATAATTCTGGGTACCTTTGCACTAAATACTCAAGGTATTCAAGGCGCAACAGTGCAAATGATTAACCACGGACTTTCAACAGGTGCCCTATTCATGCTCGTTGGTATCATCTACGAACGAAAACACACACGTCAGATTTCCGAATTAAGTGGTATCCAAAAATCAGCTCCTGTACTTGCTGGCGTCTTCACGCTTGTAATGCTGTCATCAATAGGACTGCCGGGACTCAACGGATTCGTAGGAGAATTTCTGATACTCCTTGGAACATTTACAGCAAATAGGTGGTGGGCGGTTATCGCAGCAACTGGAGTAATCCTTGCTGCACTTTATCTACTCTGGGCGTATCAGCGTGTATTCCACGGTCCTCAAAACCCAGAGGATGAACCAACGAAGGACCTCACCAACTGGGAACGCCTAACATTATTACCCTTAATCGTGGCCATTGTCTTTTTGGGTATTTACCCCAAGCCAATGCTCGACCGTATCGAACCAGCTGTTGATAAACTTGTCTCCCACATCGAAGAAACAATTGAAGACGGATCGTTCACAGAGCCAGTACCAACTACTCAAAACCGAACATCCTTTAGTGATTTATTAAAGCAAACTCATGAGTCACATTCTTACGATAAACATGGCGATTCGCATCACGATAATCACCATGATCATGAATCTGACCATAAGCAGGGAAGCCACTCAGGAGATCACGAATGAGCACAATAAACGTGTTAGCCCATGAGTCAATACAAACACCATCCGTATCATGGACTGGGTTATTGCCCATAATCATCCTTGCCACAGCAGGAGTCTTGTTACTTACTATTTGTTCACTTTTCCCAGAGAGGGTAACCAACAAATTTGCTTCGGTTTACACCCAACTAGCCGCCGTCGCAGCTCTGAGCAGCACTTTTTTTCTGTGGGATAAAGTACAAAGTAAATCCGAAGGCCCCTACTCAACTCTTGCAGGTGCATTTGGCATAGATGGGTTCTCAATATTTGTAACGATGTTGATAACGGTCTGTGTAATTCTTATCTCTCCACTAGCAGAGACTTTTCTTAAAAGAGAAAATATAACAGGACCAGAACCATACGTTCTGATGCTCCTTGCAGCTACTGGCGGAATTATCATGGCAGGAGCAAATGACTTCATAATTCTCTTCCTAGGCATCGAAGTCCTGTCAATATCATCCTATATTCTGGCTGCCATGAATTCGAGACGAATTCAGTCGCAAGAAGCAGGTCTCAAATATTTCGTTCTGGGAGCATTCGCTTCGGGATTCTTACTATACGGAATAGCACTCCTTTATGGAGCTACCGGATCAACATCATTTTCAGCAATCAAAAATTTCACTGAAGAAGTTGAATTGACAAATGATACGCTCTTACTTGCGGCTCTAGCGTTATTAATAGTTGGCCTAGCATTCAAAGTCGCAGCAGTTCCATTCCACTTCTGGTCGCCAGATGTCTATCAAGGTTCACCGACGCCATTTGTTGCCTTCATGGCTTCCGCAGTTAAAGCAGCAGGATTTGCGGCAATCCTGAGAGTACTTTACGTTACCCTCGGAGAATATCGAGCTGACTGGCAACCTGTCATCTACGCAATCGCCATCGCTACATTACTGACCGGATCGTTATTAGCTATCGTACAAACTGACCTAAAGCGGATGCTCGCATACTCTTCCATAAGCCATGCCGGCTACTTGCTAGTAGGCACACAGGCTGCATCAGACCAAGGAGTAAAAGCAGTGCTCTTCTACCTAGCGACCTATGCCTTTATGGTTATAGGTAGCTTCACAGTCGTAGCAATAAATGCTGGCGATACAGGAATCCAAACCAACCTTGATTCTCTATCTGGCTTAGCCACACGAAAACCCTTATTGGCAATCACCTTTACCGTTTTCCTATTAGGACAAGCTGGAATACCTCTCACTTCCGGATTCTTTGCAAAGTTTTATGTCATCGAAGCCGCAATAGAAGAAGGATCCTATTTGCTCGCCATAATCGCCATGATCGCAGCTGTCATAGGAGCATTCCTTTACCTACGGATCCTTGTAAAAGTCTGGCTATCAAAACCAGAAAAAGACCAAGATGATACAAAACTTCATATCCCAACTGAAATTGGAGTTGTGCTCGTTATTGCAGTCATCGCAACAATGTTCTTCGGAATTTGGCCAGAACCCCTAGTAGAAATGGTCCAAAGAGCCATACCAGGCTTGATAGCGAGCTAAAAATGAACTACCAAAACGCCTTCCCAAAGAATCACCCTAAAACAACAGAGCATCCTCACTCCATGCGGAGGGCAAAACACCGAAAAACAAATCAAACTAAACACTCCTTAACCACGTTTAAGCCTCTAGTTTGGGCTATCTTGTGCTGTACACCTTGGTCCGAATGGCCCCAAGTAACTACTATTTATCAACGTGTCTGAATTTCTACGCAGCTATCTCACAGTCGCCGTTTTTGGCGTGCTTGCATGTGCACTCGTCGGTGCCTTTGTAGGGCTCAGTGCACTAATTAGACCAGCAAGAAAGCAAGACCAAAAGTACCTAACCTATGAATCAGGAGTAGACCCCGTTGGCACAGGATGGACCCAAAGCAATATTCGGTATTACATCTTCGCACTACTGTTTGTTATGTTTGACGTTGAAGCAGTCTTCATCTTCCCATGGGCAACACGCCTCGAACAGTACGGACTCTTTGGCCTCGTCGAAATGGCGATCTTCATCTTCATTCTGCTCTTAGGGCTCCTATATGCCTGGCGAAAAGGAGTACTTAAATGGTCCTAAAAAACTTCTCAAAAAGGATACGACATGGGATTAGTTGAATCTGGCAAAATGCCAAAATCACTCACAAAACTGTTAAACATGAGTCGACGCTACTCAATGTGGGTATATCAATGGGGACTAGCATGTTGCGCAATTGAAATGGGGGCTGCATTTGCGTCTCCACGGTATGACGTCATGCGACTAGGAGTTATTCCACTTCCAGCAAGCCCTCGACAGGCTGATTTCTTAGTTGTTTCTGGAACAGTAACCGACAAGATGGCACCTGCGGTCAGAAGACTATGGGAACAAATGCCTGACCCCAAATATGTTATCTCCATGGGGTCCTGCGCAAACTGCGGAGGACCATACTGGGATTCATACTCTGTCACAAAGGGTGTGGATCAAATTATTCCAGTTGATGTATACGTTCCAGGGTGTCCACCAAGACCCGAAGCGCTTCTTGAAGGAATTGTTTTACTCCAAGAGAGAATCATGAACGAAGACATGGCAGAACGTTGGAAAGGTGATCCAATTGTTGTTGAGTAAACCCTCTCCCACACAATACGCACAAGGACGAAGCCATGGCTGAAATTCCTGAACACCTCCTCAAGAGAGCTCAAGCAGCACGAGAAAAAGCTGAAGCTGAACAACCAACTGATGATCAACCCACTTCCGAACCCACAGAAACAGATACCGCAGTAGCAGTTGTAGAGGAAGAAGTCATCGACGTAGATGAAAAGGCTGAAAAGACGCTAGATAAGATCGTAGAGGGATTGGGCGAAAAGGTGCTCTCATCACACATAGCGCCCAACAGAGGCTTATGGATACGAGTGTCAAGTGAAAACTGGCGACAAACAGCCCAGTTCCTCCATGATGAATTGGATTGCACATTTTTTGATTGGTTATCCGTCATTGACTGGATGCCATCACCCTATGGAAGAGAACTTGATACAGAACAGGATACTGAACCAGAACAAGACTCCACCGAACCCAAACAAATGGAATGGGGCTACACAGGAGGAGATACTCGATTCCAACTCATATGTCGCGTCTATTCAATTTCTAATGCAATAGGAATAATGGTCAAGGCCGACCTTGACAACCAAAGCCCGAGAGCACTATCTCTTATCCCAATTTACCCAGGAGCCAACTGGCACGAAAGGGAAGCTAGAGAAATGTTCGGAGTGACTTTCGATGAACACCCTGATTTGAGAAACATATATCTACCCGGAGACTTTGAAGGCCATCCTCTGAGAAAGGACTACCCACTTCTATCAAGACGAATGAAACCATGGCCCGGAATTGTTGATGTAGAAGCTATGCCTGGAGAAGATAAATGAGCATAACCACAGAAAATGA
>CEVL01065043.1_pt1 | contig 14480 bp, 6 predicted proteins | sample 427051 | NCBI WGS metagenome assembly CEVL01 (sample SAMEA2623673, study PRJEB7988) | marine metagenome | biome: marine biome (ENVO:00000447); feature: surface water layer (ENVO:00002042); material: "saline water (ENVO:00002010), including plankton (ENVO:xxxxxxxx)" | depth 5 m
CCCGGTCGTGCGGTCGAGACGACGCGGAGGCGCGGGCGAGACGCGGGGACGGTCGACATGCGCGAGAGCGCGTCGAGGGCGAACGCGCGAGGGACGCGGACGCGCGTCGCGGGTGAGAGTGGCGTCGAGGTGGAGTGATTCGAGGTGGATTGATTCGAGGTGGATTGATTCGATGTACATCGCGCGCGAGGCGGAGGAGGGCGACTCGATTCGAGATGTGCGGTCGTCCGTCTCGCTCGATGCGTGCGTCACATCACAACGTGAAACCCTCGCCCTGTTGCTTGGCGCCGGGGGCGTCGGGTGTTAAGCCGGTGAAGATGTCGTCCCACGTTTGGCCTCGACGCTCGAGACCGGTGCGCGGGACGCCGTCGGCGTCGCCGGTGGCTTTCATCAGGTTTGAGAATCCAACCTCACCGAGGGGTTTGGCGGTGTCGGCGTCGTAACACTCGAACGTGGCGTTCTTTGTGTCCTCTCTCGTGATGGATTCGACGCAGATGGCGGCGACGTCGTCGCGAGAGACGCGTCCGCTCACCTCGTCTCCCTGGTTGAGCTCGAGCGCGCTCGGACCTCGCGCGGGGTCCTCCGACAGACCGCCGGGTCGAACGACGGTGTAGTACTGACCGTCGCGATCGAAATACAGCGCTCGAACCGCGTCCTCGCCCAATATCTTGTTTCGCATGATGCCTCCGAAGAAGTTTAAAAACACGTACACCGGCGACGACGGTTTGGACACCGACCCCGAACTCACGACGACGAATCGCTCCACGCCCGCTCGCAAGCACGCTCTCGCGCACGAGATGACACCGTCTCGATCGACCCGAGACGCGTCACCACCGCTCTGCGACTGCGACGCGGCGAATATCACCCCCTTGGCCCCCGCGAACGCGTTCGTGAGCTCCGCCACCGACGCCGTCGCCACGTTCACCGCCGCGCTCTCGACGCGCGCGTCCACCGCACCGCCCTCGTACGCGCCACCGCGCGTGCACGCGACGATCGCGCTCGCATCCGTGGACGCGCGCAGGTACTCCACGCACCGCCTCCCCGTCTTCCCGTTCGCCCCGATGACGATGATTTTTGCATTCGCGAGCGATGACGATGACGAAGATGAAGATGATGACGCGCGAGGCGCGGTCATCGCGCGTCGATTCGCGCGTCCACTCGCGCGTCGATTCGCTCGAACGGGGACTCGGACCGAGAGGGTGGACGTCATCGTCATCGAGTGGCGTCACCGATCGACGGCGCGTCGTCGCGTCACGGATTCGCGCCCCGCGCCCCACTCGTCGTCCCTCGTCGTCCCTCGATTCGCGATTCGCGATGCACGCCGGGACGTTCCGTCGGCGAGCGCATTCGCGACAGAAATATCTCCGAAACGGACGACGGTGGGAGCGGCGACGGTTCGATCGGCGGGGAATCCTCGGCGCGTGTGTCCTCGCGCTCGGTGTCCTCGGTGTCCCCGCGTTCGTCTACGATCGCATCGCGATGACTGGACGGTATCTCACGACGACGAGCGACCAAGAATTGGTGGTTCGGCGAGAGGCGCACCTGTCGGCGGAGGCGTTCGCGGCGTTGCAAAAGTGCGCGCTGGATCACCCGAAGTTGCGCGTCGAGGGATCATTGAATGATTCGTCGTTCGGGAAGACGAGGGGGTTCGTCGTGAAGTTTAACGAGGATGGGATCGAGCGATTTCGGAAGAATCCTGATTACGCGTGCTTCGTCGACGTCTTCGACGGATTGCGGGAACCGTTGACGAACGCGTTCGTGATGAACGTTTTATTGTGTGATTTGGGTGATTACGATGCGTACGACGCGAAAGAAATGTCGGTAGATTTACATCTCGATGATACAGTGGGAATCTCTAGCAAGCACACCTTTGTCGCGCACCAGGTGAGCGTTCTCTACGTTTCGGTGCCCGAAGATATGGAAGGCGGCCAGCTCGAACTTTTCTCGTACGGCAACGGAGTGGTGCCGCCGAACGCCGAACCGAACGATGCTGTGGAACCAAAGGAAAATCTCATGGTGACGTTTCGTGGTGATGCGTTCCACCGCGTGCGATCGTATCGCACTCGATCAGCGCGAGAGCGTGTTTCTCTCGTACTCGAACAATACTACATAGGCGACGAGCACTACGCCAAGACGATGGCTTTTGAAGAGTCTTGCACGTGAACACGACTGTGATGTAATTTATGTACTCTCAAGCGCGCGATGTAATGGCTGGTTCGAAACCAGGGTTTCGGTATTACAAACATTTGCACCAAAACTTTATCAAAATTTCAAAATTATGACGGTGAGTGTAGGGACGGGGCTGTACAAGTACAATGAATCGTACACAATTGTTGTTGCTTGATTGAAACACGCCGTCGTGACGGCGTCGACGCGTTTCATCGTCACGATGCGCGCACGAGCGGTGTGGTCTCGTCCACGACCAGTTTCGAGCGGCGCGTGCGGTGGACATACGCGACGAGAAGGGCGACGAGAGCGACTGAAGCCGCGAGCGCAACAGTAGACCTCGAGTGGTCGTGGCCTTTGCGTGTCGGTTCGGCGCTGCCGAGCTCCGCGTCGTTGAATCCCAGACGTCTGGCGAACGGGTGTTCCTCGCTGCTTCTGTCGAGCGTGAGTTTGCCACCGAGGCGAGCTTCCGACGCAGCCGTGATGAGGTTCATCCAGGCATCCGGATCTTTCGCGGACGGGCAAGGATTCTTCCAGTTGGTCCCCGCGCAATCGGATCCATCCGTTTTCATGCAGATTGGCGTGCAGCACATACCCTTACTGAAGGAAACTTGAACGCCCGGCACGATCGCCGCCTGCGAGATAGACAAAGGAACTTGGACGCCTGTGAAATCACCGAGGCCGCCGCCATACATGTACGTGACACCGCCTTCGCCTTCAACCTTTAGAGGCGTCGGCAAGTTGATCGAAAGACCCGCATCGATTAGAGAGCATTCGCCCGGAACAGAGCCCAATTGCTTGTACCCTGAAAGCGCGAGTCCAGGCTCAACGTCGGCGTCGGCGATGTTTCCACCATATGTTCGTCCGCTGCTCGCGCACGCGCCGACGTAGCAAAACTTGTCGCCGTTGAGATCGAAACCAACGCCGAGTTCGGTGCCGATACCCGCGGTTCTCGTTGAAAACGACACGTCGACGTCGAGAGTGAAGCCCATGGTGAAAGCGGGCTTAGCGCTGCCGAGCGCAGGACAATCGGATTGAAGTGTCGAAATCGCAGAAGTAAATACATCGATGGCGAGAGAAGCAGAGGTGAAGACCGTGTTCCAGATCAAATCACACGTCGCCGTGTCCATCGCTTGATAGAATTTCGCTGGATCTGCCTTGATCTGCTTGACCAGATCGTTCGTGCCGCCCGACTTGAAAGCCTTGGACTTGAGATCTTTCGCGATGCTCGTCATGGTGCTCGGGCTGATGTTGCACTCGAGTCCGTTGAAAAAGGCGACGATCATCTCCGCGACCGCGGTCGCGTCTTCCAAGAGATCATCGGCTTCAGACTTGAGAGTCGAGATGGCGTCATCAGTGAAACCCTTGGTCGCATCGTACTTATTTTTCAGCATATCACCGGGCGCCGACGAACTTTTTCACCTTTACTTCGCCAAACGCGTCGACAACGTTGTCCCAAGTCGCCGACGCCGTCTTGCCCGCGAGCTTCTTGCCCGCGTCGTACGCATCTTTCGCCTGTTCAGCGACCGATTTCGTGCTCGACGCCACGTCCTGCGCGGTGTCCACCACCGTCTTCGTGGTGTCCACCGCCGTCTTCGTGACGGTCTTGGTCGCCTTCTTGGCCGCCTTCTTCGCCTTTTTCCATCTCTTTTTCCATCCACCGAGCTCGGCCTCATCCGCGCGATGAAACCGCGCGCGCGGTCGATCGAGTCCGTCTCGCACCACAACGCTCGAGTCCGTCGCCGCGACGCCCACCGCCGTCGCCATCGCCGCGCTCGCGGCGGCGATGGCGAGCAACGCCCAGCGGCGAAGTCTCGATGACCGCGCGCGTCGGCGGTCGTCGTCGTTCGCGCGTCGTCATCGCGCGCGAACGAAAAAAAGAAGAGAAGAGGAGAGAAAAGAAACGAGAAGAAACTCTCGATTCACGCTCGCGCGCGACTCGCTCGGTCGATCCCGCGACGCGCGTCGAGACGTGACGCGTCGAGTGCGTGAATGTCCCCGGCGATGCGGTTGGGAAAATATCTCATTCGTGTGTGTATACAGTGTAGTGCGACGCCAATGGAATCCACGAGATTGCTAATAAAACTCCATAATTTGAGCTCCCCACCCTGACCATTCATCGTGCATCATTCATCACTCATCATGCATCATCGACGGCAGCGCGAGACCGAGGAGTTTGTGTTTGGTGATGGCGACGTCGCGTGATTCGTCGTGCTCGATCGGTCGGTGGCGATGCGCGCGTCGTCGCGCGTCGTCGCGCGTGGGGACGCGCGCGATGGCGTCGACGACGTCGACGTTTGGGACGAGTGGTGGCGTCTTGAGCGGTGACGACGCGTTCGTGCGGTTGGCGTCGACGATGGGCGCGGGGAACGGGACGAGTCGTGTGAAGGGCGTCACGCTGGAGGATGTCGTGCGCGGCGCGGACGGACCGCCGAGGATGTTCTCGCCGACGACGACGAGGGGCGGCGAGGCGGCGTCTTCATCCGGTCGACGACCGCTCGCCGCGTATCTGCCGGGACTCGACGGCACCGGATTCAGCGCGTCGTCGCAGTTTGAGTTCATGGCGACCGAGTTCGAGGTGGTGGCGCTGAACGTACCGGCGCGAGATCGAAGCGACGTGTTTGATCTCGTCGGCGCGGTGACGGATTTTTTGGACGCGCACGTCGAGCGGGCGCGCGCGAGAGGCGAAAACACGGAAGTGTACCTGGTGGGAGAATCCATGGGGGGATTGCTGTCGCTGTGCGTCGCGAGCGAACGGCCGGATCTGATAACGCGGTTGATTCTGGTGAATCCGGCGAGTTCTTTCGACAAGTCGGCGTGGTCGGTGCTCGGGCCCGCGCTGCCTTCGATTCCGAACGAATTCTGGGGCGCCTTGCCGTACGCTCTCACGCCTGTTCTGTTCGATCCTCTGCGCATGGCGAGCGGTTTGATGGAAACGATCGCCTCGGCGGAACCGCAGGAGGCTTTGGAGGCGATGACGTCGACCGTCGTCAAACTCGCCGAGTCCATTCCAGCCGTGGGCGCCTTGGCGGAGATCATTCCGCGAGACACTCTCGCGCACAGATTGGATAAAGTGTTGGGACTCGGGTGCGAGTACCTCAATCGCGACGAATACGCTCGATTGCGCGCGATCGATACGCCGACGCTCGTCGTCGCGAGCGAAAACGACAATTTGATTCCTAGTCTGGCGGAAAGCGAGCGGTTGAGAAAATTCATGCCGCGCGTTAAGGTTCACGTTCTTCGAGGTGCCTCGCACGCAGCATTACAGGAGCCCGGCGTGAACTTGATGACGATCGCGAGAAACAACGCGTTTCTCCCGAAACGTCCCGAGGCGACCATCATGACGCGCGACGATAAGTTTGATCCTCCCTCGCCGGCGGACATCGAGCGCGCGCGCGAAAGCCTCGCCGGGTTACGAGCGGCGACGTCGCCGGTTTTCTTCAGCACCCGACCGGATGGTAAAATCGTGCGAGGTTTAGGCGCCGTGCCGATCAGACAACGCGGATCGAGACCAATCCTACTCGTCGGCAACCATCAGACGATGGCGCCCGACTTGGGATTTCTCATTGACGAATTCTTGCGCGAATACGACACGTGCGTGCGAGGTCTGGCGCACCCCGTCGTGTCGCGGGCTGGCGTCGATGAGAATAGTGAATCGCGTTCTTTCGAAGACATGATGAGAGATGCGTTGAAGAATACACCGGCGGAACCATTCTTGCCTCGTCGAGAGCCAAAGCCGCCTCGACGAGCGATGAACATCGTCGGAGGTGGTGGAAGCTTCAACTCGTTCGGTGCCGTTCCCGTGAACGCGTTCAACTTTTATCGTCTCATGAAGCAGGGTGAGGTGGTTTTGCTCTTCCCGGGTGGTGTCAGAGAAGCTTTCAAAAGAAAGAATGAAAAGTACGAGTTGTTCTGGCCGAGTAAGAGCGAGTTTGTTCGAATGGCAATCAAGCACGACGCGATCATCGTCCCTTTCGCCGCTATCGGCGCGGAAGATTCCCTTGACATCGTCGCCGACGCGAATGACCTGTTGACCTCTCCGGTCGTCGGAACTTCCGTGCGAGAACGAGCATCGAGTGTGCCGAGTGCGCGAGCGATCGACACGCGCGTGACGAACGACAAAGGCGAGGAGGAACTCTTCATTCAGCCGATACTCGTGCCGCGAACGCCGCAAAGGTTTTACTTCCGGTTCATGGCGCCGATAGATGTCGCTGACGTGGATCTCAACGACGAATCCCGCGTCAACTCGATTTACCAAGACGTCTACGGCGAGGTGGGCGCGGGAATCGACTACCTTCTCGAAAAGCGCGAGACAGATCCATTCAAAGAGTTGTTGCCTCGACTTTTGTACGAGAACGCGACGTCCCAGCAGGCGCCCACGTTCGACATGCGTTCTTTGTAATTGAAATCCGCGAAAGTGTCGGCAACTGGGATTCGGTTTCGTCGGCGCTCGAATCGGCGCGGTCTGACGAGTTCACTTCTCGTCTCGAAACCTCGCGCCAGTTCCGGTCGCTTCTCGACGATCATGTCGACGAGCGACGCGCTCGCGCTTTTAATGAAATCGACAACGATACTCGAGCTCATGGGCGAGGTGAACAGGCACAGACCGGTCGTGTCGCTGGCTCACAACACGACTCTCGCTGAAGCCTTGCGCGTGCTCACCGCGCACAAAATTTTGTCTGCACCAGTCGTGGTGCTCGCCACCGCGCTCGACGTTCGATTGCCGGATGACGATTCAAACGCGGAACCGATGGAAACATTGATAGGCTTTTTCGACGTGCGAGACGCCGTCACCGCAGTTTTGCGCGACGTTGATTTTTCCAAGGCTTCCGGTTCGTCGTGTCTCTGGTGGTTGAAACATCTCGAGCTCGCCGGGCGAAAAATTGGAAGCGCGCCGTTGATGCAGTGTCTGGGACACGACGTCGACTTGATGTACACGCCGAATGCGAGCGTCACGTCGGTGTTTGATCTCGTGACGAAAGGGTTCCTCGGTTCCTCCAAATCCGGAGACGTCGTCGTTCATCGCATCGTCCTCTTCGACGCGAACGGCGCGCTTCATCGACTGATATCGCAAACCGACGTCGTGGAGTGGCTCGCCGAGCACGACGCTAAGCTCTCACACTCACTGGAAACGAAATCTCTTCGCGAACTAGGGTTCGGAAGCGAAGAAAGACGACAGCAATTTGTCACTGTGAAGGCGTCCACGCCCGCAATCGCGTGTTACAAAGAAATGATGGAAAAAAACGTCTCCGGCGCAGCCGTCGTCGTCGAAGAAGGAGGCGTCATCGCCGACATCACGTTTGGCGATCTCCGAATGCTCACACCCGAATACTTTAGTGTTTTGGGGCTCCCTGTCGCCGAATTCATAGCGCTCACGCATAACACGTCGTACGCTGGTTTCGCGTCCACGAATACGCCAGAAACGTTTCAAAAAAGTGCCTTTTTTGAAAAGTCGAGGACGTTCAAGCGCGAGCAAATAGAGAAGATGAAACACACGCGCGCGATCGATCCCCGTCGCAGAGATCTTTTCGGCGCGCGTGACGCCGAGCCAACCGGTGTATTGACAGTTTCTGTCGAAAGTCTCTTTCAGTACCGGTGGTTTTCCAAGTTGTACAAACAGCGGGTCTACGTGGTTGCTGAGAACGACGACGTGGCGTTTGACGTCATCACTCTCACGGATGTTTTAGAATGCGCCACGTACGACGGCGCTCACAAAGGCCCGCACCGTTGTCGGCGTTAAACGATGTCACGCCGCGAACGAATACGCGATTACCTTCGTCTAGTCGCGAAAGAATGTCATCGAATGGGGAAGTTTGTAACGAAAGAGTCGTTCCTTTCAAGCAACACGGATCGCGTGATTGGCGAGATGCGGCGTTCTAAGATGGATTGGTGCATTACACACGACGACGACGCTAGTAGTGGATAGATGGTACCGTCCGTGACGATTACGGCGCTTCGGGACCTCTCGAAGAGTTCGGTGACAGCGCGTGCATGAGTTCGACTCGCGCCGCCGACCTGACGCTGCGCCTCCGCTGCGAGCGGGATCCCATCGCCGCGAGTTTCATACCGCTCAGCGTACTCAAACGCATGGACATTTGTTGTACGTTAATCCCGACCGGATGTATGATGTCTTGTTGCGGTCGAATATGGCCCATCACACGGGTCAAATCGCTCGCCTTGACGCCAGAGAACGCTACGGAGCAGGGCGCCACCGAAATCTCTGCCTTTGAAACGATGTTCAAGACGGGTTCCGCGTGCCGCAGCGTGGAAATCAGCACCAAGGGAGTGCCGTGCCAAATGACGGTTCTCGGTTCATTGCTTTGCAAGCGACCGCTGATGTAATCATCGTCAATACCCGGTAGCTTTCTATCTATCCAAAGACGAAGATAATTCGCCATCTTTTGCAAGTTTTCACACGTGAGATGATCGCCGAACCCATCGACGATGATCACGTCGGGCTCCGTCAGCATGCACTGAATGAGGGTTATTTTAAATCTCGTAATCGCATCAAGGATCGAAGAAACATTCGTCATGCTCACTCTACCCCAACCCTCCATGAAAGCTTCTCCTAGAATCGAATCTGTGACTTCAAATCTCTTGCAAAGGTCATAGAGAGCCTTTGAGTCGTAACGCTTTTGTAGTTCGGCCATGCGGATGCCTCGCCTGCATCTGCCGGGAAGTCTCGATCGCTCCAAAGTCAATCGAAGAGTGAGATTGTCCTCGAACGTTTGGCTCATCAAAAACGAAATCTCCTTTGCGATCGTGCGACTGACGTATCGAGGATTAATGCACGCCGTGCCTGTGTACGCAACGTCTGTTCCCGACAGTACGTTCACAAAAGTGCTCGAAAACGTTCCCCGCGTCGTCCTCACCCCGACAAAACCACCTGCGGGGATTCTGTGCACTTGATTTCCCGATTGGTCCACAGCATGCATCGAGTTGAAAACAGTTCGAGGCCTCTTACTTTCTGAATCACTCGGATGGTTGTAGATCATCGTCAAATCGTTCAGGTATATGACTGCTTTGCTGTCGCCGCCTTCGTACATGTGGAGCGTGATGCGCTCGTGCTCGCGCTCAAAGCCCGCAGAATCGTCCTTTCTATCGTGATATCGCTTGTGCATCGCATCGATGGATCGTCTTCGAGAAGATTTGATATTGAGAAGCTCTGACATATGAGCCACTTTGGAAACAGACGCGAGCATGACTGCGATGCCATCTGCGATGGAGATCACCGCATTGCCGAGCTGCGTCAGCGAGGCCACCAGGGCGATGTACAGACCAACTGAAATACCATCAATTGCGAGTGCAAGAGGTGCCACTGCGTATAGAGAGGCAATCATGGCTACTAAGATCGTCATCATTGCCCACTTGTTAAAATAGTCTTGATACCACCGTTCAAAAATTCCACCGTCTAGAAAGAGCCACAATTTTTCGTGTTGTCTCATCGACGTTCTCGATTCCGTCTTGGATTCGCGAACAATGTCGGTGTTTCGATACAAGTAATGATTCGCATCGTACACCATGACCTCGAGTTCATCCTCAGCGATGCCGGCGAGATAGGAAGCGCGGATCCTAAATGAAATGAATAGCACTGCTGCCAAAAAGATGAAAAGGACGACGGCGACAGCGCAGCTCACATACAAACTTTGTTCTCGGAAGGCGAAAATGATGAACACGGCGGCGCCGATTAAGCGATAAAACTCGATAATCGCCGCGTGGAGTCTCGCCCAAAGGTCCGTGCGAATAGTGTGCGTATCAGTTGCGGCCGACACACGAAACAAAGATTCAGCGCTTCCAATGCTTGATAAATCTGTCGCCGAAAGACTGGAAAACTTCTTCCCGAGGAGACTCTCCAAATGCGTCTGAAGAACGTAGCTTCCAGGGAAATAGTGCAAGCCGATGTGATAGCGAAACAATTCGATGGCGAAATAAACCATCGCGATCAAACCGCAATAGTCAGATCTTCGCTGAATGAAACCGACGTTCAACAGCTGCGCGAACGCCATGGACCAGACGAACGTGTCCAGAGCAGCCATGAACATGTTTGCCAATTGGTATCGCCAAACAAGCGGAAAAATCCACGGCACGTCGGTCGTTTCCTGAAGGAAAGCCAGTAGGAAACGCGTGATTTTAGCAAATCCACCGATATTGTCCGCTGTATTGAGTCGGTACTTTCGAGGAAATTGTCCCATTTGATGGATGAACACGGCAAGATGATCCAAAGGAAAAATCTGCGCGGGATTATCTCCCTGAAACGGTTTCAAGCATACGAAAAAGCTGCGGCGGGGTGACCAACATTTTTGTCTACCGAGGGGCACCTCAATCTTCATCACCTGTTGACCAGATTCAAAGTCAAGCCGAAATCGTACGCTTCCTGAGGTTATTTCATTCAAACTTCCTGGTCCTTCGCCAACCTTTACTGGAGGTTCATAGTCCTCCCCCAAGAAGCACGTTTCGCTGTGAAAGTACAGTTCGGCGGAGCACGCTCCCTTGGAGCCAGACGCGTGTCTCTCAATCGTTATTCGAACTGCGCGTTCATCATCACCCACGTGAAGCTCGCGCAACAGGAACGTGAGCTGAGGTGCGCCATCAGGCGGCTCACGCGGGATTATCTGCGTGTCAACGCCAATGGCATCTCGCTGCTCCATTTCCTCTAGCATGAACACTGGACTCTTAACCATCGCGGCCAAAACTTCCTTACTTTTTTGTTTCTGCACTTTGTAATAGGATCCAGCTCGAAACAACAGGAACTGCTGTATTGCGACGTACATGAGCCCGACAACTAGCGCGCCAAGGGTATAAGGAAGCGTGGCGAAGATGTACGACTCTGGCTCGATGTACGGCGACCAGTTGTCTTCATTGCTTTTCAGCCACGCGCATGCCGCCTCGAATTCGACTTCATTACTTGTCATGTTTGTATAATTTGCCGTATAATCTGAGCTAAGCTGTAAGATGTTCTGCACGTCGACGAAGGAAAACAGTAGACTTTCAAACAGGTAGAAGGCATCACCGAAATAGTTTCGACCCGGTTCATGGGCTCCTTTCTCGAGAGTCTCGCGCTCAAAATCACACGTACTCGGTGATGAATAGTTGTTGTACTTGTAAGAGTACGAGTTGCGAGTTGGGACCTGCGTCTCACCTTCGACGTTGATGAACGGTTGTGAGCAGTACAGAGTATCTTGCATGGCGAGCCGAATGTACTTTTGCGGAGATATGCCTAAATCGGGCTCCCACCAGTAAAACAAAACAGGCATGGGCGAACTACCGCTCGCTGCATCTGCCGACGTCTGCAACGCGTTCGCGTACACGATTTCCAACGGAAGTCCACTTGAAGACACGCGGCGCTCGTGTTCACTTTTCAACCACGCGGGCGTGTTTTGAACAAACGCTACGCAGGGTTGCATGGAGGACGTGCATGCACTCGTTCTGTTTAAATACCTGGTGCAGCACATCGCATTATTCGGGGCCCACGATCCCGTGACGCAATCCAGAATTCCACCGTACCTAGAAATGAAAGTCGCGTTCGAACCGCACAGGGCCGTATCCACCGCTCTGAAGCTGGTTCTCAAATCGAACACGGGTAATTCCCTCGAGAGCATCAAACGTTTCGAAGAGCTAGCATTAAAAGCCCCCGATGCGTTCAGAAGGGGAAGCGAATGCCATGTAGATGGATCGTCGACTGAACTCGCATCAACGAACCAACCGTTTCTCGCAACCTGTCCGAGTTCGCCTATTACAGAGAAATCGGAAACTTTGCCTTTCGCAGTTTTGATCGCCTCTTGTTTTCCTCTCTTGCCACTGACGGGCCATAGTTCCAAGTCAAACATAGACTTTCCATGCAAAACATTCTGATATGAGCGCGCCGTCACGGTGTGATCGTCCAAAAGCTCTTGTCCCGGGGAGGAATCCCACGACTTGTATTCGACCTCGTATCCCAACTTTTCGGTGAGCAAAATACCAAACGCGAGCGTGAGCATGCGCTGTGAATCCCATGATCGAATAATCTGTGTTCCAACGCAAAAAGATAACCGCGCGCGGCTCGTCAGTCGTCTGATGTCTCCACGAGCAACTTGAGTTCCGAGAGGCACGAAAGGGGTCCCGTCCGCCGACCACGCGCACGCGAGTTGAATTGAACCGATAACCGCGCTCTACCCGCTCGTGCGTGTCGACCAAACGTGACGTGGCGTAGTCCTTTCGTTCGTGTCGTCGTCCATCGTACCTCGAGCGGAATTTTCGACCGCAGAAACATCTCTGGAATGTCTGGACGTTCGTGTCGCGCCTCTTTCGCAAAACAGAATTTCCCCCCGTGAAGATCCGACACCTCGACGCCGACGTCGCGAATATAATATTCACTGTTCGCGTACGTGTCTCCCGGTGCCGGACGCATCTGTCCCCACGCCGCGCGCGCGCCGATCGCGCAGACGACCGACCAAACGACCGCGACAGACGCCGACGAGCGCGCGCGTCTCATTCGCATTCGCCGTCCCCCCATCGTCGTCGTCGCGGCCTCGTCGTCGCGCGTCACCGACGGCCCGACGACACCCTCCACTCCGGGACGATCACCGACTTCGACGCGCTCGCCGACCCCGCCGCGCGCGCCGACGACGCGCTCGGGTATCACGCGCGTCGTCGTCGTCGTCGTCGTCGTCGCATTCCGTTACATAAATGAGTCGTTTGTTTGTTCACGTCTTCACTTTGTACGCGACGAGGGGACGGGGATGATGCGTCGAGTCGCGTCACGCCGCGACGCGATGGGTTCGCGCGCGGCGCGGTACTGGATCTGGGCCGCGCTCTGCGCGGTGTCTTGCGCGGACGTCGCGCGAGCCGCGCGGTCGCGGGATTGGTGCACGGCGTCGACGCTCACGAACACGCTCACGTACGCGACGGCGCGTAAAACGGCGTCGACGTGGCAGAACGATGCCGTCGCGAAGATGTTCGCGGGAGAGACGATCAACGTGGGAGTGATCTGGGATCCGGGCGTCGTCAAAGCCGATGCCGTGGCGTCGACGGACACGACGACGCCGTCGCCGTTCGCCGTGTGCGAGGGGAACGCGGCGTGCGGAGACTACTTGGACGGGCCAGACTATGCGATTTTTCAAGAGGTTGCCCAGCGTGGTGGATTCACGGCGAATTGGACGCTCTTCAGAGACAAGTTGGGCACGGAAACGTACGATGATATGGTGACGAACATCACGCTCAACTACGACGTCTCCGGTCAGTGGTGGACCGATTCGTCGGCACGGCGCGCGATGGGCATCGCCAGTAGTCAGTATTTTCAAGACCTCTCTCGCATGCTCGTCGTCAAAAAGACGGTACAGACCAAGACGTTTCAACCCGACTTGTTGCTCAAGCCGTTCACGTGGCAGGCGTGGGTCATGTTTCTCTCGCTGACGACGTTTCACGCGATGTGTTACTACTACTTGGAATTTGAATACTTTAAACAGGAGATTCCACACTTTTGGGAAGGGTTCATGACGTCTCTGTGGTTATCGTGGGAAAGATTCACGTCCGGTCTCGACGCGGAGCCGCGTTCACCGCACGCAAAGATTCTGCAAGCGATTTGGGGCATGTGCACGCTGTGTTTCACAGCCCTGTACACAGCCTCTCTCGCGGCGCTCATCATTGAAGTGAGCACGAGTAACTCAGCCATCAATAGCATGAACGATCTGCGCTCCGCGGGGTCGACAGCCGTGATGTTCCAAAACGATCCTCTCATTTCACAGATGCAAATCGCGTACGACTGGTTAACGATCGTAGAGAAGCCGCGCACGGATATTCTCGCGGTGCAAGATTTGGACGCCTTTCTCACCAGCGCGGGCGCGTACGCGTTGCTGATCCCAGCCACCGACGCATACACGGTGGTACAGTCGTCGACAGACTGTAGCGTGACCGAAACCGCGATGGCTTTGCAATCCGGCGGTGGGTTTGTCGCGCACTACTCCGGTTGCGCGGAGAATTTTCTGTGGAACATCGATACGATTCTCATGGAAATGGCGGCGGACGGTACAATCGACAGGATCAAGTCGCGCTACGCCACTCTCAAATGTGCCTCGGACGACAGCGCGACGACGATTTCGTATCAACTCGGCATCGAGCAAACCGTCGGTATCGTTGTTGCCGGAGCCGCGTTGATGATCTTTGTTCTCGTCGTCTCGGCGACGATTAAAAATGTACTGTTCCACAAGCAACAGAGAGCGGAAGCGGCGCTGCGAAGTGAACCCGATAGCGAAATGGCGAAAAATGCTCCCGCATCTCTGACGGAGGGCGGTGGTGAGGCTGAGATAAGTCGCAGTACCTCGTTAATGCAAAGAAGA
>CEVL01113711.1_pt1 | contig 14476 bp, 16 predicted proteins | sample 427051 | NCBI WGS metagenome assembly CEVL01 (sample SAMEA2623673, study PRJEB7988) | marine metagenome | biome: marine biome (ENVO:00000447); feature: surface water layer (ENVO:00002042); material: "saline water (ENVO:00002010), including plankton (ENVO:xxxxxxxx)" | depth 5 m
AAGCTCTTGCCACAATGATATCTGAGAGCAAGTTTTTTTCTTCGAAAATATCTTTTTGCAATACTTGAACATTTAAATCAAATTTATTAGTAACATCTTTTAAGAATTTACTTTTATGGAAACTTTTTTCATAAAGTATAAACTTCATATCGGACTTTTTATGTTTCATAATTATAGCTAGCACAATTCCTGGAAGACCTGGTCCAGATCCTAAATCTATGCATGTAGGCATATTAATATCAATTAAATCAATGATTTGCGCACTATCAATTATATGTCTCTCTTTTGATATTTTTTCACTTTCTCTGCTAATTAAGTTAACTTCCTTATTTCTTTCTATAATAATTTTTCTGAATGCCTCAAGATCTGGGAATGTTTCACGTGAAACATTTAGAGACTCCAAACAGGAATAATTTAAAATATTCGAATCAATCAAGCTATATGCTTAATAGACCTTCTTTTGACATGTGACAACAAAATATATACTGCGGCTGGTGTTATTCCATCAATTCTAAGCGCTTGACCCAAAGTTTTAGGTCGAATCTGCTCAAATTTTGACTTAACTTCGTTAGATAATCCAGATAAATCGCTATAATTTATATTATCTGGTATAATTAGGTTTTCGTCCCTTTTAAATGCTAAAATGTCTGCATTCTGCTTATTCAAATAACCTCTATAATGAGCATTTATTTCGACTTGATCGTCAATTTCCCTTGAAAATAGAGGGATTTCAGGCCATATTTCTCTAATTTTACTCATATTTACCCCTTTCTGGCTTAAAATCTGACTTGCACTTCTAACAACGCCGTCTTTAGCAATATTTATGTTAAATTTTGATGCTTTTGAGGGGCTAATTTTCAATTTATTTATCAACATATCCATTTTATTTAATTTTGAGGATTTATCAGTAAATATTCTTGATCTTTCATCGCTAACTAAACCAATTTTAATACCTTTATTAGTCAGTCTTAAATCAGCGTTATCAGCTCTTAAACTCAATCTATACTCAGCTCTAGAAGTAAACATTCGATATGGCTCAACAACACCTTTTGTTACAAGATCATCTATCATTACGCCAATATAAGCTTCGGAGCGATTTAATATAAATGGCTCTGATCCCTTAACTGACAAAGCTGCATTAATTCCGGCAACCAACCCCTGAGCAGCAGCTTCTTCATATCCTGTTGTTCCATTAATTTGTCCAGCGAGATAAAGATTTTTAATCTTCTTAGTCTCTAAAGTTAAAAAAAGTTCTCTTGGATCGATAAAATCATATTCTATGGCATATCCAGCTCTAATTATTTTTACATTCTCTAAACCATTGATTTTACAGCATATTTCTTGCTGCACATCATAAGGCAGGGATGTCGATATACCATTAGGATATACGGTATAATCTTCTAGTCCTTCTGGCTCTAGAAAGATCTGATGTCTTTGTTTTTCTGAAAATTTGACAATTTTATCCTCTATCGAAGGACAATACCTTGGACCTAGGCTTTTTATATTGCCAGAATACATGGCGCTTTTATTCAAATTTTTTGAAATTATTTTATGAACAGCTTCGTTCGTATAAGTCATCCTACATGAAACTTGTCTATTGCGATTTTTGGAAGTTAGGAATGAAAAGAAGTATGGCTCTTCGTCTGCAAACTGCTCTTCAAGATTTTCAAAATTGATAGTTCTAGAATCTAGCCTTGGTGGAGTACCTGTCTTGAGTCTACCCATTTTAAAATCAAAGTTTTTTAGTTGTTCACTTAAACCTGTGGTGGGCTTTTCATTGTATCTACCAGCGGGCGTCTGATCATCACCAATGTGTATAACACCATTTAAAAAAGTACCTGTAGTAAGTATTAGCTTAGATGTTTTAATTTTTCTCCCATCCTTAGTTACTAATCCACTTATAACGTTTTTTGAAAATATAAACTCTATTACAGGATCAGAAAAAATCGTTAAATTACAGTAGTTTACAAGTTTTTCTTGCATATATTTTTTATATAAAGATCTATCACTTTGCGTTCTAGGACCTCTTACAGCTGGTCCTCTACTTCGATTAAGTAGTCTAAATTGAATACCTGATTTATCTGCAACATCACCCATAACCCCATCTAAAGCATCTATCTCTCTAACTAGATGACCCTTTCCAAGTCCTCCTATTGCAGGGTTGCAGGACATTTCTCCTATTGTTTCAAACTTATGAGTAAATAATGCAGTATTTATTCCTAACCTTGCGGAAGCTGCAGCGGCTTCACAACCGGCATGACCTCCACCTATAACTACGACATCAAATGATAATTCTTTTTTCATATATTTAATTTATTACCGATTTTGTATTTTACAAGCTGTGAGATTTCTTATTTACCAATACAAAAATTCTCAAAGATGGACCCAAGTATTTCTTCTACATCAACTTTTCCTACAATTGCACCAAGATGTCGTATTGCTAATCTTAAATCTTCAGCCGCTAAATCAAATTCATTATTATCTTTCTTTTTTAAAAAAACTTCTAAATGTTTATAACATTCCTCTAAATGGGATCTGTGTCTTGATCTGGTTATTAAAACATTATCTGATCTTAAAAATTGTTTTTTGAGTTTTGATTTTACAACTTCTATTAATTTATCTAAGTTGTTGTCTTCTTTAATAGAAATAGTAAGGGGTGTGGTTTTAAAATTTATACTTTTTAAATATTCTGTTCCTAAATCTGATTTGTTGATAACCAAAATAGATTTGTCTTCCATTTTTTCGTTAAAAAACCCTTTAAAATCAAGGCTTTTGGGGTCTAGAAGAGTTATAATTAAATCTGCGTCTTCGGCTCTCTTTATCGCTAATTTTATACCCTTTGCTTCGATCTCGTCGCCCGAATCCCTTATACCGGCTGTATCAAAAATTATTACGGGTATTCCTTCTAAATCTAAGTGCACCTCTAATACATCACGAGTTGTCCCTGCCTTTTCTGAAACTATTGCAACTTCACGTTTTGAAAGATAATTGAGTAAACTGGACTTACCCACATTTGGTGGTCCTATTATTGCTATCCTAAAACCTTCTCTAATTATTTCGCCAGTTTTATTATCGTCTAAGGTCCTTTTTATTTCATTTTTAATTGTAAAACATTTAGTCTTAATATTTACATGACCATTCTCTGGCAAATTCTCCTCTGGAAAATCTATTTTTGCTTCTATATCAGCTAAAGCTTTAATCAATTCTTCTCTCCACAAATTGAATTTTTTGGAACTATCTCCAGACATAATTCTTAAAGCTTGTTTTCTTTGAAGTTCAGTTTCTGCTGCAATCAAGTCTCCAATGCTTTCTGCTTTTAATAGATTTATTTTGTTATTTTGAAATGCGAGTTTTGTAAACTCACCTGGTTCAGCCAATCTACAATCCTCGAATTTTTCAAGTACATTTAATATTTCTTGCACTACAGCCTTGCTTCCATGTACATGGAATTCAGCCATGTCTTCCCCTGTATAACTATTTGGGCTTTTGAAGAATATTACAAGACCTTCGTCTATCAAATCACCACTTTTTGGATTAAAAATTTTTTTAAGTGTGGCAACCTTAACTTTGGGTGGACTGTCATTGATTAAACACGAAATTACTTTTTCTGTTTTAATCCCAGAAACTCTTATTACAGCTATACCCGAAATACCAGGTCCAGATGATAGTGCATAAATAGTCATAAATTTACTTTGACTATATCAGGAAAATTTAAAAATATACTCTAAGATGGTTTATTCATTGAATTGAAGAAATCCGCGTTATTCTTGGTATTTTTCAATTTAGAATTAATAAATTCAATCGCATCCATAGAACCCATAGGAGCGATTATTCTTCTTAAAACATTCATCTTTTGTAAGTCGTTCTTATCAAATATTAATTCTTCTCTCCTCGTTCCAGACTTAGTAATATCAATTGCTGGAAATATCCTTTTTTCTGATATTTTTCTGTCCAAAATTGTTTCACTATTACCAGTTCCCTTAAATTCTTCAAAAATAACCTCATCCATTCTACTTCCTGTATCAATCAGCGCAGTTGCGATGATTGTCAGCGATCCACCTTCTTCAATATTTCTAGCTGCTCCAAAAAATCTTTTCGGTCTTTGCAGTGCATTAGCATCCACCCCGCCAGTTAATACTTTACCAGAACTGGGAACAACTGCATTATAAGCTCTGCCGAGTCTTGTTATTGAGTCTAATAAAATTACCACATCTTTTTTATGCTCTGTTAGTCTTTTTGCTTTCTCAATAACCATTTCTGCTACTGCTACGTGCCTTTGTGCTGGTTCATCAAAAGTAGAGCTTATCACTTCTCCTTTAACAGTCCTTTGCATGTCTGTTACCTCTTCTGGCCTTTCATCTATTAGCAATACCATAAGGTAACACTCTGGATGGTTGGCTGTAATCGAATTAGCAATACTTTGTAAGATCATTGTTTTTCCAGCTTTGGGAGGGGAAATAATTAATGATCTTTGTCCTTTACCAATTGGACTAACAAGGTCGATTAATCTCGGGGTTAGATCTGGAGTTTTTTCTACTTTTGTTTTTTCTGACTCCATCACTAGCTGACTGTTTGGATATAAGGGTGTTAAATTATCAAATGCAATTTTGTGTCTAACTTTTTCGGGTTCCTCAAAATTAATTTTGCTAACTTGTAATAATGCAAAATACCTTTCTCCATCTTTAGGTGCTCTTACCTGGCCCTCGACTGAATCTCCAGTTCTTAAACCAAAACGTCTTATTTGACTTGGGCTAACATATATATCGTCGGGTCCAGGAAGATAATTTGATTCCATTGCTCTCAGAAAACCAAAACCGTCTTGTAATAACTGCAAAACTCCACCGCCAGTAATTTCTTCTCCTTTTTCGGCATGCTTCTTTAATATTGCAAAGATAATTTCTTGTCTTCTTAACGTGCTAGCATTTTCTATGCCAAGTTTTTCAGCATCATTTATCAACTGTTCAGAGGTTTTTCCTTTAAGTTCTTGAATGTTCATGGGGATTAATATTTGGATGCTATGAATATAAACACATATTTATAAATTACAAGCCTATAAAGGTTTAATAATAACAACAAATACAATCAATATAAGCAATACGGTAGGGACTTCGTTTATATAACGATAGAATTTAGATGTTTTAGTATTTGTTCTGTTTTTGAGGCTTAATAGACATTTCCCTAAGTATTCATGATAGCCAGTTAAAACAATTACGAGAGCAAGCTTAATTTGCATCCACAAATTAACCAAAACATCAAAACCGTTTAAATAAATTAATAAAATACCAAATATCCATGAAAAAAGCATTGCTGGTCTCATAATGTAATTATAAAGTTTTCTCTCCATGATTTCAAAAATAAATGTGGTTTCTTTTTTTTCATAGTTTTCAACGTGGTATACGAAAATTCTGGGCAAATACAAAAGTCCAGCCATCCATGAAATTACAGCAATTAAATGAAGGGCTTTTATAATTAGATATAGATTCATCAGCTTAGATTTTTCTTCACAAGATATTCTAGTAGATCAATATGATCCTGATTATCGTTAAGACATGGAACAAACCCAAATTTTTCTCCACCAGACTTTTCGAAACTATCCCTGCCTTGAATTGAAATCTCTTCAAGAGTTTCAACACAATCAGATGCAAAACCTGGCGAAATAACTAAAACTTTTTTTATTCCTTCCTTGGGCAATCGCTCTAATGTCTTATCTGTATAAGGCTGAAGCCATTCTTCAGGACCAAATCTTGACTGAAAAGTCGTTATCAGTTTTACTCTTTCAAACCTTTCTGAAATAAGTCTTGTAGTTTTTTGACAGTAGCAATGATAAGGGTCACCCTTTTGAAAATATTTCTTTGGGATCCCATGATAAGATGCAACTATTAAATCTGGCGCCCAGTCTAGTTCATCTATTTTCTGGTTTATACTTTTAACAATAGCATTAATATATAATGGTTCAGACTCATAGTGTGGCACAACTTGAATTGCTGGCTGCCACCTCATTTTCATTAATACTCTAAACACTTCGTCACAAACTGTAGCGGTAGTTGGTGAAGCATATTGGGGATATAATGGCAAAATAATTAATTTTTCACAGCCTTTTTCTTGCATAAACTTAATTTTACTATCGATGCTTGGATTTCCATATCTCATGGCAAAGTCTATTATCAAATTTTCATTATTGATTTTATCTCTGAGTTTTTGGGCTTGCATCTCTGTATAAAATCTTAATGGTGATTTATTAACATCTTTCATCCATATTTCTTTGTAGGCCTTTGCGGTTTTAGATGGTCTGAAAGTTAATATGAATAAGTTTAAAATAATTTTCCAAATAAAAGGATTTACTTCAATAACTCTTCTATCTGATAAAAATTCTTTTAAATATTTTCTTATATCCCACCAACTCGTAGAGTCTGGAGTGCCCAAATTAATCAATATAACACCAGTTTTACCATAATTAATCTTTGGATGACCCTCGTTCATTTGAATTCCTTAACAAAATCAACCAATATCTTTACACTATCGGGATTTGTTTCTGGAATCATGCCGTGTCCCAGATTAAAAATATACTTGTGGTTTTTAAAAATTTCTAAATATTTTTTAGCATTTTTTAACATATCATTTTTCTCTAATAATAAACATTTCGGATCCATTCCCCCTTGTATGGGTATATCAATTGTTTCAGCAATTTTGATTGGGTCCACCTCATAATCTATACTAATTACATTGGGTTTTACTATATCACAAAAATCTTTATAAGATTTTATTAACCTTGGAAAGCAAATTACTTCAACACCTAAACTTTTTGTATAATCCACAATTTCTTTAGTTGGTTCATAAATATATTTATGTTTTTTATTCTTGTCTAAAAGTCCAGCCCAACTATCAAAGATTTGTATTATAGTGGCTCCACTCTCTACTTGTTTCTTAATGTGTAACTTTTGTGTATCTATAATTTTCCTGATGAGTTTTTCTTGATTTGGAAAGTTATAAATATCCTCATTTAAGTTTTTCGGAGACTCTTTGTTTATCATATAAACAAATAACGTCCAAGTTGCTCCTATAAAGCCTATTAAATCTTTTTGTCTTACTTTTTCATCTTTTGACGTATCTTCAATTAGTTTATATATTGGTCCTAATTTTGTAACAATATCCTCCTCTGAAAGTTCTAAAATAATATCTAAATTTAACTCACCTAATTTAGGTCCAAAATTTTTTTCAAATTCAACTTTTTGACCTAGAGCATATGGTATCATAAGAATATCTGAAAATATAATTGCTGCATCGATTGAAAACCTTTTTAAAGGCTGTAGAGTTATTTCTTTTGACAACTGTGGATTTAAACAAAGCTTTATAAAATCTACGTTTTTAGATCTAATTTCTCTAAATTCCGGTAAATATCTGCCTGCTTGTCTCATAAACCAAACTGGCGTCTCTTTTATATCCTTTGATCTAATACAGTCTTTAAGAATTCCCATAATTAAATTATAATAGTTTTTTATTGTTTTATATTATTAACCTGTGAATTAGTTTAATCAAACTTCATACAATGTTTTCAACATTTTTATCCACTATAATAATGTCCCAAATTTATTGATTTACTTTATTTCTATTAAAAATTAACAATTTTCCTAATTATTAATACATTTTTTTCATTTGTTTAAATGTGTTAATAAATAGTTATAAAAAATAACCATTTCGAGTTTTTGGACAAATAAGACAGAATTTTATAATAATAACAAATTTATACATGAGTAATACACATAATATTTACTTAATATCAGATTCAACAGGTGAAACACTTGATAGAATTTTTACTGCCTTAAAGGCACAGTTTGAAAAATTCGACCATAATTTATTTCATTTTTCGTTTACACGAACTGAGAACCAATTGCTTAAAATTTTAGAGGATGCAAAAAGGAAAGAAGAATCAATTATACTATATACAATCGTTGATAACAAACTTGCAAAGTTTTTATCTCAAGAAGCAAGCAAAAAAAATATACCATGTTTCGGGGTTCTTGGTGACTTGATATTGAATTTCTCTAAACTGTTAGACCAAAAAGCCACAAATATTCCAAGTGGACAACACGCATTAAATGAGGAATATTATAACAGAATTGAAGCAATTCAATTTACGATGAATCATGATGATGGAAATTCTTTAAGCGATGTAGAAAAATCTGATATTATCTTATTAGGAGTTAGTAGAACAAGCAAAACCCCAACCTCAATCTACTTGGCAAATAGAGGATTTAAAACTTCAAATATACCATTAGTAAATGAGAATTCAGTACCAGAAAAATTGAAAGAGAACCCTAAAATATCTTGCATTATTGGTTTAGTTGCTGAGCCATATAGATTGCATGATGTTAGAAAAAATAGACTAACAACTATTAAAGAAAATGAAAATTTAAATTATACAAAAATAGAAACTATTCAGAACGAGATAGATAATTCAAAAAAAACATTCCAAAAATATCAGTGGCCCATAATCGATGTAACAAGAAAGTCGGTTGAGGAAACCGCCGCATCAATAATAAAAATTCATGAAATATACTCAAACAAAAAATGAAATAATTTTAGCTTCTAAAAGCAAAGTAAGAAAAGAAATATTACAAAAATATAATATACAGTGCAAAGTAATTGCATCAAATTTAGATGAAGAACCAATTAAGGAAAGTCTTGTAAAAGAGGGTGCCTCCCCAGAAATAGTTAGCAAAAATCTCGCAGAAATCAAAGCAACAAAGGTAAGTTCGCTAAATCAAAATTACATAGTATTAGGAGCTGATAGTGTAATTGATTTTGAAAATGAAATTATTTCTAAGCCTAGAAATAGAGACGAAGCTCTTACAACTTTAAAAAAATTGAATGGTAAGGAGCACCATCTTATTAGTTCTGTTACAATAGCCATGAATGGATCAATGATTTGGAATTATACAGATAAAGCAAAATTAACTATGAAAAGTTTTAGTATAGAAGATTTGAAAAAATATTTATCCAAAATTTCTGATAATGCTCTATATTCATATAACGTTTATCAAATAGAAGGAGAGGGAAAAAATTTGTTTTCAAAGATAGAGGGAGATAAAAATACTGTAATGGGTTTGCCGGTCCACAAAATTAAGGAGTATTTAAAAAGTTTAGCATGAAAAAATATGTAGTTATAGGGAATCCAATCGAACACTCTTTATCACCTAAATTGCATAATTATTGGTTTAAAAAAAAGAATTTAATTGCAAATTATGAAAAAGAAAAACTTTCAGATAATCAGCTAGAAAATTTTGTAAAAAAAATAAAAGATAAACAAATAAATGGAGCGAATGTGACTGTTCCATTCAAAGAGAAAATCATTCCTTTTGTTGACGAATTATCGGAAGAAGCAAAAGAAGCAAATTCAGTAAATACGATTTATTTATCAGGAAGTAAAATTAAAGGTCATAACACTGATATTTTGGGATTTTACTTATCACTTAAAAACTCAGACACAAAATTCAGAAATAACTCTGCCCTAATTCTTGGAGCTGGCGGTGTAACAGCTTCAATAATAATTGCCTTAAAAAGACTTGGGTTAAAAAAGATTTTTATATGTAACAGAACAAAAGAAAAAGCTATTAAATTAAAAGATAGATTTAAATTTATAGAAATTCTGGATTGGGGAGAGGCCATTAAATCTGATATAATAATTAATTCTACAAGTTTAGGATTAAACAAAAACGATACTATTGATTTCAATTTGGATAATTTCGATAAAAGCAGTATTTTTTATGATGTTATTTATAAGCCTGATGAAACAAATTTTTTAAAAAATGCAAAAAGAAAAGGATGCGAGGTCCAAAACGGCTTGATGATGTTCATATACCAGGCAGCAGAGTCATTTAAAATATGGCATAACATTGAGCCCGCAATTGACAAAGATGTAATAAACTTTCTAAAAAATGATTAGAATAGCATTAATAGGAGAAATAGGATCTGGAAAAACGTTTGTCTCTAAATGTTTTAAATATCCATTGTTTAATGCTGATGATGAAGTAAATAAAATTTACAAAAATAACAAGACCTGTTTTTATAAATTAAAAAGAATATTTCCAAACAATATTAAAAATTTTCCAATACTAAAATCTGAAATTAAACAAATTTTAAATAAAAAAAATATTAAACTTTTGTCAAAGGTTATACATCCATATGTAAGGCTAAATTTGAAAAAATTTTTAATTAAAAACAGAAAAAGTAAGTATGTAATTCTTGATATTCCATTGCTAATTGAAAACAAGTTATATAAGAAAAATGATATAATTATTTTTATTAAAACGTCAAAAAAAAAAATAATAGAAAGATTAAAAAAAAGAGGAAGTTCGGATATAAATACAATAAATATTCTTAGGTCTATGCAATTAAATAATAAAAAAAAAATTAAATTTTCAAATTATGTAATAAATAATAACTTTGGAAAAGAAAAAATTTTAAAACAAATTAAACAAATAATAAATGATTGAAATAATTTTAGATACAGAAACAACCGGTTTATCTGTAACACAAGGACATAGAATAGTTGAAATAGGATGTATAGAATTAAATGACTTAATGCCTACTAAAAGAAGTTTTCACTATTACATAAATCCAGAAAGAAAAGTCTCTGATGAAGCATTTAAGGTTCATGGTTATAGTGATGAATTTTTATCTAAACAAAAAAAATTTGATGAAATTGTTGAAGAATTTCTTGATTTTATTAAAAACAAAAGACTAGTAATTCATAATGCAGAATTTGATTTATCCCATCTAAATAATGAATTAACTTTAATTGGTAAGAATAAAATTGATCAAGATGTTGTTGATACGCTTAAATTAGCTAGGGAAAAATTTCCAGGCTCAGATGCAAGCTTAGATGCTTTATGTAAAAAATATAATATCGATAATTCGAAAAGAGAAAAACATACTGCGATTATCGATTGTGAACTATTATCAAAAGTATATATCAATCTTCTTGATCAAAAAGAACCAAAGCTTGAGCTCAACACAGATAGAGATTTTAAGGATGAAAAAGAAGATTTAGCTAATTACAAATATTCAAAAAAGATTATCAAACCAACTGATCTCGAGTTAAAACTTCATAAAGATTTTTTAAAAAAAGAAATTAAAAAAAATTATTTTAATTAAACTTATCACTATACATCTTCTCAAAATCAACTTCTTTATCAAATTTTACTTCTGGGTATCCAGCTTTTTTAATTAAATCTAAAAAAATATTTTGTACTTTTGGATATATTATTTTCTGTAGGTCACAAAGTACAATTTTGCTAATTTCTTTTTTTTCTACTATACCGCTATCAATCATAATTACCGTGGCATACTTGATTTCAAAAAAAGATTTATCTTTACGATCTTGTTTATCTTGTAATATTAATTTTGTAGTTATTTCAAGAGATTTATTTTTTAGCATTAGAGATGAAATATCAATATCTAAATTATAATTTATCAAATTTTCTCTTACGTATAACAAAGTGCTTGCACTTGGAGTTTCGACTGAAAGATCTTTAATATATTCTAATATAATTTTAAATCTTTTTTCACTCATCTAGGTCTTTATACTCTCCTTCAATATAATTTTTTTCTTTGATATCACCTTTTTTTTCCTTTTTAGAAAATATTTTAAAAATAAGTTTTCTAGTTGGAGGAAAAATAATCAAAAATCCCAAAGTATCTGTAGCAAAACCAGGTAGTATTAAAAAAATAGCACCAATCGCTATTAAAGCACCAGAAATTAATTCATAAGCAGGCATTTCATTTTTAACCATTTTTTTAAGACCATGGTTTAGCGTATTTAAGCCTTCTGCTCGAGCGTAGTAAATTCCCACGAAAGCAGTAAAAAATATAAGCAAAACAGTGTTGAAAGCTCCGACTACCGCCCCAATTTTAATAAATAAATAAATCTCTATAGCGGGAATTAATACAATTAGTAATAAAAGTGAGTTCATTTGTCTTTTTTTTTTATATTTAGGTCATTGAAAAAGACCGACATAGTAAATATTATAATTATATATAAATTACAATGAATTATAGTTTTGAATACATAGACATTATTTTGCTTGCAATGATAGCGGGTTTTATTTTTCTAAGATTAAGAGGAATTTTAGGGAAAAAAACTGGCCATGAAGAAGATATGACATCAAGCTTTGCTCATGATTTTGATTTTAAAAAATCGGTAATTAGAAAAGGAGTATATGAATTTGATGAAGAGGCAAAAAAAGAATTTTTAAAAGGTGCACAAATTGCATATGAAACAATAATTACTTCATTTGCTAGTGGAAAATTGAGTGAAATTAAATCATTGTTAAATAGAGATGTATATAATTCTTTTAATGAGGCAATCAAAGAAAGATCTACAAAAGAACTTAAAAATGAAACTACGTTTATTGGTATTAACTCAGCAGAAATCAAAAACCATAATCAAAGTAATGATCTTTTGGAAGTTAGCGTTAATTTTATTAGTGAAATAATAACTTGCATTAAAGATAAAGATAATAAAATTATTTCAGGGGATCCTCAGAAAATTAAGAAAGTAAACGATACTTGGAAATTTTCTAGAAATATAAAGTCACAAAATCCTAATTGGCAATTGATCGAGACCGAAGTTTAATTGAATAAAAAAATATCAGACAAGGATAAAAAGGCTTGGGATAAATTTATAAATTCAAATGATAGGCTCCACATCAAAGACAACCCAAGTATAAGTGGTCGACCTCCGAATTTAGAAAAATCAATTGATCTTCATGGATATACATTGTTGGATGCAAATACGGAAATAGAAAAATTTTTATTTAAATGTTATGCAAATGGTGTAACAAAAGTTAATATAATTACCGGCAAGGGTAGTAGATCAAAAAACAAAGATGATCCGTACCAAGCAAAAGATTTAAGTATACTTAAATACTCAGTACCTAATTTTATTAATGAAAATAAACAACTTATGAAAATAATTTTAAAGATTGATTATGATTCAGTAAGCAGCCCTTCAAAAGGAAGTTTTTTAATTTATTTAAAAAAAAAATGATTAAAGAAAAGTTATTTAAAGTTAGAGCTAAAGCAAGAATAAGAAAAAGCAAAGAAGAAATAAACAAAAATATAAAAAACTTTTTTGCTTGGATTAAAGGAGCAGAAATAATTGAACTAAAAGAGTGTGATACAAATAAGGACCCGGTAAGACCAGAATTAGATAACGAATTTAGAACGAGTTATGGGAGAAAAATTTATGGAGTTAAATATAAAAATGAAATTCATGCTGTCATGTGTTTTGCTTTTACAAATAAAATTCCAAAATCAGTTCATGAACTAGATCTCTTTAGCAGAGATGCTTTTTTACAAAGTGCCACCAGAGATCAAAATGTTGGAAAAATAGCAATTGCCTACACAGTTTGGTCTAACAAAAGAGGTGGAGGAAAGTTAATTGTTAAAGAAGTATTTAAGATGATTAAAAAATCTAATCATTTAAATCGACTAGTTACGCTTTCACCGTTGACTGAAATGGCAAGAAATTTTCATTTAAAAAACGGAGCTGAAGAAGTCTCAGTTAATGAGGAGACTCAAAATTTTGAATATAAGTTATAAAATAAACTTTGACAAATCGGTATCTTTTACAAGTTCACCGATATGTTTTTTTATATATCCAGAGTCTACTGTAACAGTTTCACCCGATTTATCTGATGCAGTAAAACTAATTTCATCTAATATTCTTTCAATAATAGTATGAAGTCTTCTTGCACCTATATTTTCAACGGTGTTATTTACTTCACTTGCAATACTTGCAATAAGATCAATACCATCATCAGTAAATTCAAGTTCTACATTCTCAGTTTTAAGTAGGGCTTTATATTGCTTAATTAAACTATTGTCTGGCTCTTTAAGTATTCTTTTGAAGTCATCAGTATTTAATGCATCTAATTCAACCCTGATCGGTAATCTTCCTTGTAGTTCAGGAAGAAGATCAGAGGGTTTGGCTAACTGAAAGGCTCCAGATGCAATAAATAAAATGTGATCTGTTTTGATAGGACCATATTTTGTATTAACCGTCGTTCCTTCGATTAAAGGAAGAAGGTCTCTTTGAACACCTTCTCTAGATACATCGCCACCCACTCTGTCAGTTCTTGCCGAAATTTTATCTATTTCATCAAGAAAAACTATTCCATTATTTTCAGTTGAGTGTTTTGCAGATTTTACAATTTTATCCTCTTCTATTAGTTTATCAGATTCTTCATTTATAAGAATTTCATGGGACTCTTTAACTGACATTTTCTTCTTTTTTGGTTTTTGACCAAGCGATTTACCCAAAGCATCTGAAATGTTTATCATTCCAATATTTGCGCCTGGCATTCCAGGAATTTCAAAAGATGGCGTTTGACCACTCTCACTAACTGCTATTTCGATTTCATTATCATCTAAATCACCACTTCTTAATCTTTTTCTAAAACTTTCTCTTGTAGCA
>CEVL01021984.1_pt1 | contig 14463 bp, 11 predicted proteins | sample 427051 | NCBI WGS metagenome assembly CEVL01 (sample SAMEA2623673, study PRJEB7988) | marine metagenome | biome: marine biome (ENVO:00000447); feature: surface water layer (ENVO:00002042); material: "saline water (ENVO:00002010), including plankton (ENVO:xxxxxxxx)" | depth 5 m
ACTTGGAGGCGGGCATGACGAGCGCGAGCAGACTCTGAACCAAATGCTGGCAGAGATGGACGGCTTTGAGGCGACCGAAGGCATCGTCATGATGGCCGCAACTAACAGACCAGATATCTTGGACCCTGCATTACTGAGACCAGGAAGATTCGATAGACAAGTGATCGTTTCTCTTCCTGAATTGGATGACCGAGAGCAAATATTAGAAGTCCATGCCAAGGCTAAAAAAATGAACGATGATGTTGATTTGAGCCTGCTGGCTCGTGGAACACCGGGAATGAGCGGTGCGGATTTGTCTAATTTAATCAACGAAGCTGCTCTAATCGCTGTTCGAGAAGGTGACAAAAAAGTTCATAACACCCATCTAGAACAAGCAAGAGATCGGGTTCTGATGGGGCAAACAAGGGAAGCGACAGTTCTAAACAGTCACGAGCGAGAGCGAGTTGCCTACCATGAGAGTGGGCATGCTTTAGCTGCAGCGTTGATGCCGAATGCAGACCCACTTCATAAAGTCTCAATAATCCCTCGAGGCATGGCCTTGGGAGTCACTATGACTTTACCTGAAGAAGATAGGTACCTACTTCAGAAGAGCTACGTGAAGGATGAATTAGTCAAGATGCTCGGCGGTCGTGTCGCTGAGGACATCATCTTTGGTGAGGTATCAAGTGGAGCTGCTGACGATTTAGCTCGGGCAACCGATATGGCACGAAAAATGGTTCGTGAGTGGGGAATGAGTGAACGAGTTGGTCCTATGGCTTGGAGATCACAAGAGCAAGTATTCCTCGGGGAAGATATGGGCCGTGGAAGAGACTATTCCGATGATATGGCTAACCTTATTGACGAAGAAATTGAGTCAATCCTCAGAGAAGCTGAAAAGCGATGTCAGACTCTACTTATTGAGAATCGTGAAGGATTGGATGCTATTGCCCAATCCCTACTCGTTAAGGAAACCTTAGATAGCAACGAAGTCCATGAACTTTTGGGAATTTCAAAAGCGCCTCAAGAAGGCCTTGAAGATCTCACATCTGCCGAACCAAATGGCGATGTGCCCGCTCTACAGAAATTCAGCAAACCTGAAAACCTCTAGTTGAATAGAGAATGATACTTACTATCATCCTCATACTAGTAATTGGGGTAACTGCGTTTGGCGTTTCATCGTTAGCTAATCAGAGAATGCCAGATAGTCCCTCTGTACCTAAATCGATACTTCCTTACCAGTTGGATCGGTCAGACTTCAATAACCCCAGCATTGACTGGATTTTCGTCTTATTTACTTCCGACACCTGTGACGCTTGCGATTTAGTTTTGAGTGAGGTTTCTAAGATATCTTTACCAAATGTTGTGGTTCAAAATATTAACTACGCTACGAATAAGTCACTGCACGTTAGGTACGAAATTGATGCAGTTCCAATTTTGCTCTTGGCCGACCAACAAGGGATTGTTCAATGGTCTTTTGCTGGTGTTCCGCCATCCATCGCAATATCTGAAGCGTTAGTGAATCTGGGTATCGTACCACCCGAGAGCGGGCAAAGCGTCGTGATCAACTAGTCAAATTCTGGCGGCGTAATATACAAACTTGAAACGCTCGCTGTAGCCGGCGAGACGTTTCCCCAATCGCCGGATTTATTAGTTCCTATGTATCTTTCAATACTAACTGGCTCGGTGGATACTATCCTTAAAACAGAATTTTGCGGTACGCCTAATTGTTGCAGGTCAATAATCTTCCTTGATTTTGCCGAGACCTCTATTATTTGCGATGAGAAGATATCACCATTTGAGATAGCCTCTATTTGAAGTAAAGTTAGGCGATCAGAAGCTGGATTAGCTATCGCTACTTTCCCTGAAGGCTCCTGCAGAATTAAGTAGTGCTCCTCACCTGAAACACTGACTCCTGGATTATAACCAGAGTTTAAATTTCCTTCGGAGGAAGCTATTAACACCCTCTCGGAGGCGATAGGCACACCGTTGGTACTGCGAACGACAACCCAGAAAGGGATACCTTTCGCAATTCGAGTTGATGCATCTATCAGAGATGGGTCACCTTCTTTTTGATCTAACACAAAATTAACTACTCTTGAGCTGGCAGCTGGCACAGATACGGATATCGGTTCAACATAACCGACATTAGATACGTCAGGAATAATTTCAACATCCACATCAGCTACTTCTGTCTCTGATGGGTTGAATATAGTAAGTGAAACTAGGGCCTCTGACTCCATGCCCCCTGGGAACACCCAAAGATCATTTAAGCTAGGCGACCCAACTTCGACATCTAAGCCATTTGGGACTATTTCGTCGCCGAACATGACAAGGCGTTCTGCAACAATTCGTCCTGTTCGAGCAATTATTTGAGTGCTGATAGTTTCGGCTAAAGTAACCACCGAGGTTACATCGATAGGCAGTAACGATTGAGGAGGCACTACTAATCCGTTATAAGAATCTGGCCTGCGAGTACGACCGTCTGCCGCAAACGTAATATCTAACACCGCACTGTCAGGATATGGGTTAAAGAGAAAGATCATTTCGCGCGTTCCTACCCTCGTTGTCCCAGCAGCGAAATTCCATTCAGGAGATGTAGTTGACGCACACGCTGATTGTGCGAAACCCAAGGGACCGGTCAGTCGGTGCTCAACTACTAGGTTCCCCAAATTCGATTGAATCAAGGCCGAAGCGTACTCACCTGAAACACCTTCAATTTCTGACAATTTGACTGAAGTCACAGCTCTTGGAGGAACAGGGACCTCCTTCTGCACCACAGGAAGTTGGAGCACTTCTAACAAACTGCCTTCTGATTCACCATTTAAATCTTGCTGATTCGGAGCAAGGACAGAAACTACAGAAATAAGAACAGAGGATTTTGCATCAGAAGGATTACCGATCAGAACTTCGTGATTTGCTAAACCAGCACCTCCGACACTTCCGGCCACGCAGTACCAGGTTGAAGAGAGATTCTTGATATCTCCTACTAGAGACGGCTGATTTTTCTGAAGCACTGAACTTGAAGCAACCTCATTATCAGGCTGAATGATCAACGAAGCACTTATCAGTAACGCGAGTATTAATATTGCTGGCCAGCGCGTAACTTTCATCTTCCATCTACTTTCACATCAGACAAAGCTCGAGTCAGCGCTACTATTGCTAAAAACCAGAGAATAATTTGGAGAGCAACCGTAGCCTTTTGAGTGCTGCTGGTGCTATACCTCAGGTCTATTGTTCCATTACTACTCGGAGAGAACCCGGTTGCCCAATCCAGAGCGATTTCTGGTTCAATAGCGACACTATCAACCTCAAGTTTCCATTGCTTCGAGAAAGGGAAAGACACATATACCTCTTGATCGGTCGCAATAACCCCTTGATAATGCCTCCTGTCAACGCTAACCGGTTGCAAGCCCTCAATAAACGGGCTCTCCGAAGCCGAAGCATAGTTTGATACTCCCCGCATTACAGTACTTCCCTCAGCCGCTATCGCTCCGAAACCCACCGAGGACAAATTCTCGTAGCGAGTAATACCGGGAGCAATGTTTATCTTTAACAGATCTAATTGGCGTGATAGGGAAAGTTTAAATCGCTCCTCTATCTGAAAGCTTGGGCTAGTTGACGGAAGTGGCACCAAGCGTTCGAGAAGAATGATATCCGTTATTCCAAATTGCGCTAATAAAATTCCTAGATTTGATGTTCCATTATCCCTTGCGAGTTCCAAGGACTCTTTCAATAGGTCATTAACATTAGTCTTGGGCGGTTGCCAACGGTTTTCAAAAGAAGACGTCAAACCAGTCGTCACAATGATTGATAGCTCATCCGTGAATTTCTCGCCAGGCTCAGGCAGAAGGTCACTGTCACTAATCCATAACACTTTACTATTAGCGTCCTCCTCGTATACAAGGACATCATTTAGTTCATCGTCCGGCATTCCCCAATCCCCAGAAAACGTCAAACTAAGAAATGGTAAGATTGTCATAGTCATTGCCACTATTGCTGTTACGGGAACCATTTGCCTCCAACCAAACTTAAATGTCTGAAGGTCACGTTGAAGCGCTCCAGCGCCCATTGCGCCGGCAATAGCAAGACCCAGTGATCCAGGAATCAGCAGGATCTCTGCCTGCGGAAGGGGAAATGAAAGGTATTTCATCGTCTCGATCCATACCAATCCAACTCCAGCCAAATAAAAGGCCCATCCGCGCACTGCCCATCCCCATCTCTCTCCTCTAGCAATCAGAAGTGGGACGGCAGCAACAGCAGGAAATCCCCATCCCAAAATTGAATTTCCAGCTAGATCAGGACTCAAAGTCAATGCTTTCGCGACGCTAATCGCTTCCGAATTTGAAGTCCGATTACCTAAGATAGTTTCCAAAGACGGGTTATAAATAAACCCATCAAGCAACCATGGAAGATTCAGTGCCAAAGCAATAAAGCAACTAAGAGAAATTATCATTGCAAAGCGACCAACCTTGACAGCTGTTCCGGCAATCAGCGAGCCCATAAGAACTAAAATCGCGACAGCAATAAACCACAAGACCGATACCGGAGAAAGAGAAACAATAACACCTACCAGAACGCCTAAGGTTAGGGCCTCTCTAAAAAAGTCCGAACCGATAGCGTTGGAACCGATTTTCCCGCCAGATTCCCCAAAAGGAGAGGATTCACCTGCTCGACCAATCATTATGAGGGCCCAAGGCAAAGAGCCATAGAGGATGAGCGCATCCCAGTTCCCTACACTTAGCGCATAATAGGAAACGGGACTCACTAGGTATATCAAAGCTCCAGAAACTTTAATGTACGGCGAACCAAATGGTTTCAGGAAAAACCAGATACCCAATACTCCTATTGGGATCATCCCCAGAGTAAGCACAGTTCTGAGTAAACCCATAAAGCCTAAAAATATGATTCCTAGAAAACCAATAATGCTAACAGCATTTGGCATTGCCCCCTCGTATCCGAGTCCGCTTGCCCAATAACCTGATGCCCAGAGTTCAAAAATCTCCTTTGGTCCGCTATCAAATGGAACGAGCTCACCAACTGCAGGAACTTTCCGAGTTAGTAGGTGCCTACTCCCAAAGAGAAACAAGGCAATAGCGAGAAGAGAAAAAGCTACAGAAACCTTGGATGGGCCGTTTCGAAGCTCATTGATCCAGGTATACAGCCGACCATTTGATCCTCGTTTGGCGTCAGGGTCAATGTCCAAAGATGGAAAAGCTCTCTGGGTGTGTGATGGATTTATCTTTAGCGCTGTAACTTCTGAATCCTTTACTCGCCTCAATTCACTAATTCTTTTTCGCTTTTGGATCAAGGATTTTGTGTTCAGAAGGTTCCAAATAAAAGAATCGGCAAGTATAAGCAGATTAGAAAGACGACCTCGAAGCAAGCCCAATATTCCCTTTACTGTTGAAATCAGAAGGTTTAAAAGAAGCATAGGTAGCACTTTCACTTTCCCATAGTTACTGAGGATCGATCTAAGCCGATGACGCTCCATCAACCTGCTTCTCTTCGGATTCGTTTGGTACTCGCCACTTTCATCTCTATGTCGTGCTACTGCTCCGGGTACTATCATGATCGTTCCACCGGCGATTTGAGCCCTCCAGCAGAAATCAAGATCTTCACCGAACATCCCCATTGCCTCATCAAAGCCACCAAGGGCTTTAAAGAGATCTGACCTAACTAGAAAGGCTGTATTTGATACAGCGAATACTTGCTCAACAGAATCAAATTGTTCTTGATCTATTTCCCCTGCCTCTACCCTCTGAACTGTTACTGCGAATCTGTTCATACCCTTTCCAACATCTAGTAGCTCATTTGGGCGTTCCCAATTCACTACTTTAGGTCCCACCACCGCAGCATTTGAACGGTAAGACTCTTCAACCATGAGGCGCAAAGCATCAGGAGCTAAAGCGACGTCATGGTGGCAAAATAAATAGAATGCAGGCTCATCGGAACTATTTAATACTTGATTAAAATTGGCTCCAAGACCGGCCTCGGGGTCTACTTCGAGTATGTCTGCATCAGGAAAGTATTGGCTTACTATAGGCTCTACCCATTCCGTTTGTCCTGTAGCAAGAACAATAAGCTGTTTATCCGAATAATTTAGGTTTGCGAAAGAAGCTACTGATTCCTGAAACCAGTCATTCTCTTTATGCGCTACTACAGCAATTCGGACAGGAGGCAATGAAAAGACTTCATCAGCAAACTCACTTTCATCACTTTTAGTCAAATCTTCCACTGAGGCGAAGAATAATCCCGAATTCCCCAATTCTCATGTACCCCAACGAGTATCTGCAAGATAAATAACTAACCTTTAATAACTCTTCGTTAGTGACCCCTTCTTCTCAACAGTACAATTAGTCAGTAATTAGCGAGGGAAATGATGAAAGCTTTAATAACGGGATCTGCGGGATTTGTTGGTCAACATTTAGTCGAACATCTTTCCAATGAAGGTGATGAGGTTTTCTGCTCTGACCTATCTCTAGGGGGACCAGATTTGCTTGACCCTGTTGGAGTAACCGGTCTAATATCAAAAATTCAACCTGACTACGTTTACCACCTTGCTGGACAAGCAGATGTCAAGGCCTCCTGGGAAGATCCACTCATGACTTTCCGGGTTAATGCTGAAGGCACCCTGAACGTTCTCCAGGCATGCCAACTATCCAACGTTAAAAGAGTACTTTGTGTATCTAGCGCAGAGGTTTACGGTTCGGTTCAGGAATCTGAGCTACCGATAACTGAAAAGCACATAATCAATCCATCAAACCCTTACGCCGCAAGTAAATCTGCCGCAGAGATTCTATGCAAGCAAATGAATTCGCAGGATTTACAAATTATGTGTGCAAGGTCATTTAACCATTTCGGCCCTGGGCAAAAGGAAAATTTTGTAGCTGCTGCATTAACTAAACGCATGTTATTAGCTCAGCGCCTTGACCAGTCGGAGATTACAGTTGGGAATCTCGAAACAATTCGAGACTTCACGGATGTTCGAGATGTTGTACGAGCGTACAGGTTAATTCTTACTAAGGGGGACGGGGGCAATGTGTATAACGTATGTTCGGGAATTGGGAGAAAGATTTCAGAATTAGCGACTACGCTTTTGAATAAAATAGATTCTGAACTTGAGCTCAAATTAGACCCCAAACTTCATAGACCATCAGATACTCCTGTACTGATTGGAGATTACTCGAAGCTACACAAGCAAACTGGCTGGGAACCCCATATAGAATTTGACCAGACTATTGAAGACACCATTGAGTCCACAAGGGCTCTAATGACTCAGGAAAGATAAGGAGATCTTTTGCCTAAAGCACTAATTACAGGGATAACTGGTCAGGATGGATCTTACCTAGCTGAAGCGCTTCTTCAGAAGGGTTACGATGTGGTAGGAATGGTCAGAAGAAGTAGCACAGTAAATTATGAAAGAATTGCTCACATACAGGGGTCAATAGAATTCGCAAATGGTGATTTACTTGATCAGGTTTCACTTATTGACGCTATAAAAATTCACGAACCAGATGAGATCTACAATCTCGCTGCGCAATCTTTTGTACAGACTTCATTTGGACAACCAGTGCTTACGGGAGAAACAACAGCTTTAAGTGTTACTCGAATGCTTGATGCGATTCGTATCGTAGACCCCAAGATTCGATTTTATCAAGCGAGTTCTAGTGAGATGTTTGGCAAAGTAGCAGAAGTGCCTCAAACAGAATCCACTCCGTTCTACCCACGTAGCCCCTACGGCGTTGCGAAAGTATATGGCCATTGGATAACTGTCAATTACCGCGAAAGCTATAATCTCCATGCTTCTAGCGGCATACTTTTTAATCATGAAAGTCCAAGACGTGGCCTAGAGTTTGTTACTCGGAAAATAAGCTACGGTGCTGCATCGATTAAGTTGGGCCTAGAAGAAAAGCTCTCCTTGGGTAATCTTGACGCAAAAAGGGACTGGGGGTTTGCCGGCGACTATGTCGAAGCGATGTGGATGATGCTTCAGCAAGAAGAGCCAGATGACTATGTTATTTGTTCAGGGATGACACATAGCGTTCGGGAATTTTGCGACCTTGCCTTCAACCACCTAGGGCTCAATTACCAGGACCATGTCGTAGTAGATGAACAATTTTTTAGACCAGCAGAGGTTGATCTTCTTGTTGGAGATTATGGCAAGGCGAAAAAGGTGCTTGCTTGGGAACCCAGCACGTCGTTCAAAGACCTTGTGACCATGATGGTTGAAGCTGACCTAGCCCTACTTGAAGGACGCCTCAAAGGTTTAGCGTGACAAAGTTGTCTAATAAAAAAATAGTTGTTCTTAGTGGCGGCGTTGGGGCAGCCAAATTACTTAGAGGCCTTGTTACGGTAGTCCTCCCTGAGTCTGTAACAGCTATTGTCAATACTGGAGATGACTTATCGTTGCACGGTCTTCATATAAGCCCAGATCTTGACACCATAATCTATACTCTCGGAAATGAAATTAATCCAGATACAGGATGGGGCTTAAGGGACGAAGGTTGGCGAGCCATGGATATGGTGACCATGTATGGAGGAATTGATTGGTTTCGGCTTGGCGATAGGGATCTTGGAACGCATTTATTCCGAACTCAAAAGCTTTTCGAAGGGGCTACCCTTTCAGAGGTCACTCGTGAAATAGCAACCAAATGGAGAGTTGGAGTCAACATCATTCCAATGAGTGACGATCCAGTCAGAACAATCGTTACGACCGTTGACGGTGAGGAACTGAATTTTCAAGATTATTTTGTCCGACTATCACATAATGTGGAAATCGCTAGCATAAAATTCCGAGGTCACGAGATAAGTCAACCAGCTCCTGAAGTAATTTCTGAAATCCTTAAAGCAGATATTATTCTTATCGCTCCTTCTAACCCTTTAGTAAGTATCGCACCGATACTTTCAGTTCCAGGAATTAGAGATGCCCTTCGTAAGCGACGAGAAAATGTTATTGCAATATCTGGAATTGTTAATGGCAAAGCATTAAAGGGTCCTGCCGATCGACTCCTAAACGAGCTGGGCTATGAAGCATCTGCAACAGCTGTTGCAGAAATTTACAAAGATATAATTGGGACTTTTGTAATTGACGACCTTGACAAAAGTGAGAGCAAGAGAATTCAAGAATTAGGACTTAGATGTATTATTACAGATACAGTTATGACCGATAACGCAAAGGCAGCGGGTCTTTGTGGGACTATATTTAGTAAGATAACAGGCTAAAATGACGAAATTAGAGATAATTCCACTTGAAGGTATCCCTGAGATAAGACCCGGAGATGACCTAGTCGAAATAGTCGGACAAATAGATACTATTCAATCGGGGGATATTCTAGTCGTTACTCAAAAGATCATTTCCAAGGCTGAGAATCAGATGATAGAGATTGATCCGAATGACCCTTTAAGTCACAAACCATTAGTAGAGAGAGAATCCGTAAGAATTCTTAGGCGCCGTGGGGACCTCATAATTAGCCAAACCAAACATGGATTCGTTTGCGCAAATGCGGGAATTGACTTATCAAATGTGGAACGCGGTCAAGCCGCACTTCTGCCTGATGACAGTGACCGCTCGGCACGAAGGCTGCGCGATGGTTTGGCGGGCAGATTTCAACTAGACGTCGGGATAATAATTTCTGACACTTTTGGTAGACCTTGGAGAAGAGGCCTTACTGATGTAGCTATAGGAAGTGCTGGTGTTCTTCCAATTCTAGATTTACGGGGAAGCCCAGATGCGTTCGGCAGAGAAATGCAAGTTACTGAGGTAGCTCTAGTAGACGAACTAGCATCAGCCGCTGAGCTTGTTATGGGGAAATCTTCAGGTATTCCTATTGCTATAGTTCGAGGCGCTGACGAGAGTTGGTTTGGGAGCGGATCTGTACGAGACCAAATAGTGCGCGACCCTCAGGATGACCTTTTTAGATAACGGTTAGCCCTTTCCTTCTATACCTAATTCTTGATTTATTCTCGTGCTGGAATCCCTCTTGTGGGTCCCACCAAAGTTGAAAACAGTTTCAATACCATACCTATGACAAACATCTGCTTCAGGAATATTCTCCAAAGAGTTCCGGTCACCGCCATTACCAAAGATCAGTTTGGAATTCTCGTTGGACTCAGCTACCAGAGCAAGCGTTTGAGCCACAGACCGGTCATTGTCAACAGAAATCAACGCCTCGTCCACCACAGTTAAAGCTTTAATGATTCGCAGTCGATCCTCCTGATCTAGGATTAGCTTACCCTTTTTCAAAATCTGCTGTTCATTGTTATTAACAATCACAACAAGTCGGTCACCCGCAGCTGCAGCTTCCTCTAAGTAATCCAAATGCCCACAATGTAAGGGGCTGAAATAACCGCTGACGATTACGATCACAGGGCCTGAGTCCGCCCCTCTATCGCAATCAGTCAAGTTCCACCCCAAAGTCCTGAGGGCCAGGAACATTGGTCGTGTTTGGAGGATCAATTCCAGGGCCACTTCTACCTCCCAAAACACCTTCTAAATTGTCGATCGAAGTAGGCAACGGGACAACCGCCCCTACTGGTGCTCTTGCTATGGTGTAGGCTTCTCTATCGTTTAGAAAACGAACGTCCTCAAGATCCTCAGTAAAGATATTCGTGGGCTCTCCACCAATGAAAGCATTTTCCCAGCGAACGACTTGCATAATAGCTTCCTCACCATTGCACGTAACTCCTGAATCAAGGGTTGCTCCCCCTGGAAGTTCTAAACCGCTATTCGATAGAGAAGCTCCCATGGCATTCAGAAAGACACCCATTTTCGCCTCTTTACCTGTCACTGACGAGGTAAAGGGGTGAATATGTATCAGCCCATCTTGGTGTGAATGTATTCCTTCTGGATCGAACTCACTTTGGAATGGTGTAAGAAATGATTCAGTTACGCAATCCCAGACTCCATATGCAGCGTGCCAATGATCCTGAAGTGTTGGAGAAGCCTCGGCATCTCGTGTCGCTCTAGCGAAAACCACAAGGGCTAACCCTAAGACAATTACTAAGGCAACTACTGATGGGTAGCCCAGTTGTCTCCTCTCGGTCGGCCCACTAGATGATACGGCCTTTTCCGCTCTTGCAATTTTCTTTGCTGATGAAGCCTTTCCCATGCCTTCATACGGTAGTGGTTAGCGAGACACTTTTGGCGCAAGTTTTGAGGTTCTTTCAAAAAAAAGTTGCAAAGTATTGAAGCATTTCAGTTTTTCTAGTGTTTTAGCCTAACAACCTCTTATTTTTCCTGCATTTTCAAGAATCAATGCTCTTTTCTCTGCATTCGTTAACTCGGTTTGCATCCTTTGAGAAGTGCTTACCGTGCTAAGAGAAGCTTCCTGAGAATTCTTTGGCACCCCAAACGTAGTCGCATACAATAGCTCTGAATTCTTAAGAGGTATTTCCGGCATATCAGCGTTTAAGCTTACGTCTTCTGCCTCCTCTGTACTTGGACTTCGGAATGCATCAAGAATTGGCTCAGCCTCTGCTTCTATGATGCGCTGAATTGAAAGTTCGTTTGCAAAATCATAAACGGTAGGCAGCAGATACTTTTCCAAATCATTTGGACGAAAGTTCCGGAACTGTTGGGCTAAAGTAATAGCTTTTTGGGGCGTTAATCTATCGTCTAGATTAACGAATCCACCGCCAAGAATCTCTTGAATAATTTCTGTTATTTTAAGTGGATTTCGAAAACCTGAGTCAAACGCTTGTTGAAGAGCAAGGATCAGGAAATCTTGCTGACGTTCTTGGCGACCAAAATCTCCTGTACCATCGACTCTTACCCATACATTAGGAGAAGGCCCGTACCATCCATCAAAGTTTTCCACGTACGCTTGTAACTCTCTAGTTCTGACCAGACCGAGCGCTTGGAGCGGTGTTAAAGTGACACAACCTGATTCGGGAATATTTAATTGGGCCTTTCTGTCTCGGAGCGGATACTCAAGGTAAACGTCTAACCCCCCAATGGTTTCAAATAGCCTCATGAATCCATTGAAATCAACCTCAACTACATGATGGATTGGAATTTCAAGCACATCTCGGATTGTTTGGACTAAGGTCGGTTTGTCCGTGAAGTAAACAATGCTATTGATCTTCTGCCATGAATCTCTGTACCCTGAGATAGGGACATAAAGATCACGAGGTAGAGACAATGCTGATGCCTTTGTATCACCGCTTGGGTCTAACCTGAGAACAATTAAAGTATCAGTTAGTAGCTGCCTAGATGACCTTCCAGAAGCTTTCCTGAGGTAATCTCCTTCTGGCAGATTTGCGATAGAATCTGACCCGATCAGTAAAAAGTTCAAAGGATCACCGCTTGATTCGGATTCGGCACTAAGTGTCGTTCCATAGGCAGTGCGAGGAATTTTGCCAACTGTCTCCGATGTATAGGCAAGTAGAATTGCCGCAACCGTGGAAGAACAAAAGATAAGGAAGGTTAATAACAAGCAAAGGCGTTGGAACCACGTTCTTTTTCGCCTTGGTCTCTTATCAATAGGCATAGCTTCAAGTTACCCTATGGGCTTTGTGATAATGATTTGACCGTGAATGAATTTTCACCGTAAATGAATTATCTCGCCAACTGAGATCTCCCTTTCATCTCCATTTTCGAGTTTGACGATCAACGATCCAGTTTGTGTTATTCGGTCTGCAAAACCTTCAAATCTCTCATCGCCAACTTCTATCTTCACATTCGTGCCTAAAGTATGAGAGTACTTTGCATAATCTGTTAGTAGCGATTCAGCATCAATGTCAGTTAAGAAAACTTCGCGAAGGATGCTTTCGGCGACGTCAATAACGTCTGGAGGATGTCCGAGCTCAGACAATGCCGATACACGGATATTTGGCAAGAACCCTCTTAGGTTTGCTAGGGAGATATTGAGCCCTAATCCAACTACCACAGTGGCTTGTGAGCCCTTTATCGTCGATTGAGCAAGGATTCCCGCTAACTTGTGAGGCTCACCTTGATGTAACGTTACAAGATCATTTGGCCATTTGATTTTTATTTGCGAAAACCCAAATTCCTCTAAAGCCCTAACAACCGAAATAGATAACTTCATACTGTAAAGGCTTATTAAGTCAGACACGATATCTACCTCGAATAGCACAGACATCAAGAGAGCTGAACCCCTTTCTGATATCCATTGCCGCTGCCCTCTCCCTTTGCCAGCAGTCTGATGATCAGCTATGACTACAGAAAGGTGATTTTCCTCTGTTTGAGCTTTCAGCATCAAATCTTCATTAGTTGAGCCGGTACTTGATTTCCAGGTAATTTCCCCGAAATTATAGGCTTTTAACCTCTTTTTAAGAATTTTGGCCTTCTTCCATGCAGAAAAAATTTGGATGAGTTTTAAGATTGCCACTTACTTTTGCTCCAAATTCTGTAACGTTAAAGCCGTGTTCACAAAGGTACTTATTGCTAATAGAGGAGAGATTGCTGTTCGGGTCATTCGGGCCTGCCGTGAGTTAGGAATTCAGTCAGTCGCAGTATATTCAGAGTTAGACCGTAATGCGTTGCATACACGGCTCGCTGACGAAGCTTACGCTCTAGGAGGCGAGACTGCAGCAGATAGTTATCTGAATACAGAAAAAATTCTTGAAATTATTGAAACTGCTGAAATTGATGCGGTCCATCCTGGATATGGTTTTTTCTCTGAAAACGCTGAATTTGCTGAGGCTATCACTGAGAAGGGTGTTACTTTTATTGGTCCGCCTGTTGGTGCTATTGCCGTTATGGGCGACAAGATTAGCGCACGTCAAGCAGCTGAGAAGGTAGGAGTTAGCGGTGTACCAGGTACCACGGATTTCATTACCTCCCCCAGTGAGGTCGAGGATTTTGCTGCTGAACATGGCTATCCGGTTGCTATTAAAGCTGCATACGGAGGTGGAGGTCGCGGCATGAAGGTCGTTCAAAACAAGGACGAGATTCAAGCTGCCATTGATTCCTCACAACGAGAGGCGCTCGCCTACTTTGGGCGAGATGAAATTTACATGGAAAGATACCTCACCAAACCGCGACATGTTGAGGTTCAGGTCCTTTGCGACCAGCACGGTAATGCTATCTATCTCGGAACTAGGGATTGCTCAGCACAGAGACGCCACCAAAAGCTAATAGAGGAAGCGCCAGCTTTTGACATCCCTGAAACAATCCTCAAGGAAATGGGTGAGGCTGCTGTTGCTGTTGCTAAAGGTTGCGACTACGTCAATGCCGGGACGGTGGAATTTCTATATGAAAATGAAGAATTTTACTATTTGGAGATGAATACTCGTCTTCAGGTGGAACACCCAGTTACGGAAATGGTAACGGGAATTGATTTAGTTGAACAACAACTTAGGGTTGCATCCGGGGAAGAACTAAGGATCAAGCAGGAAGATGTTGAAATAACAGGTCACGCTATTGAAGTTAGAATTAATGCTGAAGATCCAGCCGAAGGAAAGTTTCTGCCAAGTCCAGGCAGACTCACCACTTTCAAAGCATCGGCTGGGTTTGGAACAAGG
>CEVL01170080.1_pt1 | contig 14457 bp, 15 predicted proteins | sample 427051 | NCBI WGS metagenome assembly CEVL01 (sample SAMEA2623673, study PRJEB7988) | marine metagenome | biome: marine biome (ENVO:00000447); feature: surface water layer (ENVO:00002042); material: "saline water (ENVO:00002010), including plankton (ENVO:xxxxxxxx)" | depth 5 m
TTTCTCCTTTTTCGTCAAGAAATAGTTCGTATGCAAATCCTTCGGGGTTCATTTTTCCCAAAATTTTTACAATTTTAGTTGACAAAATTGCACTTTCTATTAAATCTTTTCCATACATTTCAAAGTCAACATCTAATGCATACCATCTCATAGCCCAGTCGACTTTCCATTGTAATTTACACTCTCCATTTAAAATGTTTTTTTTTAACTTTTTACCATTGTTATCAAAAATAATATTTGAATTTTTTTCATCAATTTCTAAAACTGGTATCTCCAATACGGTGCCAGTTTCAGGACAAATTGGTAGAAAGGGTGAATAAGTTTTTTGTCTTTCCTTTCCTAGTGTAGGTAAAATTATATCCATAATATCTTCATACTTTTTAAGAATAAGATTTAATGTTTCATTAAACTCACCAGATTTATATAAATTTGAAGAACTTTTAAAATTATATTTAAATTTAAATTTATTTAAAAAACTTTTAAGCATTTCATTATTATGTTCTCCAAAACTTTGATATTTTTGAAATGGATCAGGAACTGTTGTTAATGGTTTATGTAAATTTGTTTCTAATATTTTTTTATTAGGTATGTTTTCTGGAATTTTTCTTAAGCCGTCCATATCGTCTGAAAACGTAATAATTTCTTTAGGAACATCAGTCATATGATTTAATGCATTTACGATCATTGAGGTTCTTGCAACTTCTCCAAAAGTGCCAATATGTGGGAGTCCGCTAGGACCATATCCCGTTTGCAAAACTATCTTGCCTTTTTTTTCGATGTTTTTTTTTCTTTGCCTTAATATTTTTTTTGCCTCCACAAATGGCCAAGCATTAGTTTTTTCTATGATTGACTTATCTATCATTTTCAGATCTCTTATTTTTCATAAAAATAGTGTTTTTTAATAATTCTTATAGAGTTGAATTTTATTTACCATAAAATAATGTTCATTCAAAATGTCCAATTATAAAACAGTTTTTTTTACACTTGGTATACTTCAAATAATATTAGGTATCTTTATGAGTATACCTATTTTAGTTCAAATTATTTATGGCGAATTAGACTCTTCTTTTATAAGTGCTTCAATAATATCAATTATCTTTGGAGTGCTGTTTTTTTTATCAAACCTTGGTCATGATAAAAAAATTAGTTTACAAAGTGCATTTTTATTAACCACTTTATCTTGGAGCAGTGTTGCGATATTTGGATCTTTGCCGTTTTTTTTCTCAAATTTAAACCTAAGCTTTACAGATTCTATTTTTGAAAGTATGTCAGGTATTACAACAACTGGATCAACTATATTAGAAAATATAAATTCAACTCCAAAAGGAATTCTATTATGGAGAGCAATTTTACAATGGCTAGGTGGAATTGGTATCATAGTTATGGCTATTACGTTAATGCCTTTAATGAATGTAGGAGGCATGAGATTATTTACAGTAACGTCTCACCAAGCACCTGAAAAGATTTTACCTCAATCAAAAAAAATAACATTACATTTAGTAGTGATTTATACTGTTTTAACATTTTTGTGTGCTTTATTTTATAAAATTTTTGGAATGAGTTATTTTGATAGTATTACACATTCAATGACAACAATAGCTACTGGGGGATTCTCAAATTATAATGAATCGATAGGATATTTTGAAAGTGAAACAATAGAATTAACCTCAATGCTATTTATAATTTTAGGAAGTATTCCTTTTATTGCTTACATAAAATTTATTGGCGGAAATAAAAAAATTATATTTAAAGACACTCAAATCAAGACATTTTTTAAGATCATAATATGTTCAATTATTATACTTTATGTATATGTATCAATTATAAATAAAAGTTTTGTAGAAATTAATTTAAGATCAGTTTCTTTTAATGTTATTTCAATACTTACTGGAACAGGGTATGTAACTAAAGATTTTGACAATTGGGGAAGCTTTTCTTTAATATTTTTTTTAGTTTTAATGTTTATAGGTGGTTGTGCTGGGTCAACCTCATGTGGTATTAAAATTTTTAGAGTTCAATTACTTTATAAATTTTTAATAGTTCAGTTAAAAAAAATAATTTATCCAAGCGGGGTTTTTAAAATTAAGTATGATAATAGCAATGTGGATGAAAAATTTATGTCATCTATAATTTCCTTTATATATTTATATGTGTTGGTATTTTTTATAATTACAGCGCTACTATCTATAAATGGTTTAGATTTTGTATCCTCATTGTCAGCTGCGGCAACTTCTATCTCAAATGTTGGACCAGGTCTAGGAGATGTAATTGGGCCAAATGGAAATTTCTCCTCATTATCAGACTCTTCAAAATGGATACTTAGTTTTGGAATGATTTTAGGCAGATTGGAATTATTTGCTATATTAGTATTATTCATACCAGCTTTTTGGAGAAGGTATTAATTTGATATTATGAAAAAAAATTTATCATTATTTTTTGATAAAAAATCAATCATATTATTCTTTTTAGGTTTTTCATCTGGTTTGCCTATACTTTTAGTTTTCTCGACCCTTTCTGTTTGGCTTGTTAAAGCTGGTGTAAGTCGATCAACAGTCACTCTGTTTAGTTGGGCGGGTTTTGCTTATGCATTCAAATATTTATGGTCACCACTAGTAGATAATTTTCAAATCCCTTTTTTAAAAAAAATGGGACATCGAAGAAGTTGGCTAGTTCTTTCACAAATAATGATTTGCTTATTCTTAATATTTATATCCTTTACTGATCCTCAAAAGAACTTATATTTAATTGCATTTGCTGTTACGATGCTTGCCCTATCTAGTGCGACACAAGATATTATTATAGATGCATTTAGAATAGAGTCTGCAAATCAGATTATGCAAGGACCTCTATCTTCAATGTACATAGCTGGATATAGAGTGGCTATGCTGACAAGTGGAGCTGGAAGTTTATGGCTAGCAGCATACTTTGGAGCTGAAACATATAGTCAAATTACCTGGAAAAAAGTTTATTTAATTATGGCTTTTCTGATGTTAATTGGAATTTTAACAACTTTGTTTTCAAATGAGCCCAAAATCCAAAGACCAAAAATTCTTAATAATAAAAATCAATTTAAATTTTTATTGGTCATTTTTTTATCTATTATATCTTTAATTTTGGTTTATTCAAACATACCAAATCCATTTAATAGAGATAATGTTTTTTTAAGTTTCTTATTTTCTACATGTAGACTTACAGCTTGTTTTGTAATTGCATATTTAATTATAAATTTTTTTATAAATATAAATTTTATATCAAAAAATAATTTTAAATTTACTTACATTAATCCTATTATTAATTTTATGACCAAGTATGGAAAGTTTGCTTTTTTTATACTTTTATTAATATCATTGTACAGAATTGCTGATGTCGTAATGGGTGTAGTTGCAAATGTATTTTATTTAGAAAAAGGTTATAACGTAAAAGATATTGCGACTTATTCAAAATTTTTTGGGGTATTTGCAACAATACTTGGGGGTTTTTTAGGTGGATATTTTTCATTAAAATTTGGCACTATGAAAAGCTTATTTGTAGGAGCATTAATTGCAGCTTCAAGTAATTTACTTTTTGCATGGCTATCAGTAAGTCCAACAAATATTAAATTTTTAATAACCGTAATAACAGCGGATAATATATCGAGTGGTTTTGCGGGCGCTGCTTTTGTAATCTATTTATCAGGCTTAACATCACTAAAATTTACTGCAACACAATATGCTTTATTTACCTCAATAATGCTATTTATTCCAAAATTAATTGCAGGATATTCTGGAAGTTGGGTTGACATCATGGGGTATCAAAACTTTTTTATATTAACCGCACTCTTAGGTATACCTGTTCTTATATTAATTATATGGATATCAAAAATAGCGCCTATTAAAAACTAAATGATTAGTATTTCACCATTTAAAAATATTTATAAAATTCCTAATAAAAAATCTGAGATAATTTCCCAGATTCTTTATGGAGAAAATATAAAAATTATAAAAAGAAAAAAAAATTGGCTTAAAATAAAAACTGAATACGATGGCTATATTGGCTATGTCATAGACAAAAAATTTATTAGAAGATTTAAAACATCAAAAAAGGTTTCTAAACTCAAATCAGCTATATATAATTTTTCTAAGGGAAAGTTTATTTTAAAAAAAGAAAATTATTTACCATTTGCTAGTAGAATTAAAATTTACGAAAAAAGAAATAAGTATTTAAGATTTGATAAAAAAAATTGGATATTAAAATCAAGTGTTAAAAACATCGCCTCTAAAAAAAAATTTGATGATATTTTTAAAATGTTTTTGAATTGTAAATATAAATGGGGTGGTAAAAATTACCTTGGAATAGACTGTTCTGCTTTAATACAACTTTACTATTTTTATAACAACAAGTTTTTTCCTCGAGACACTGTGAAACAAATAAATTTTAAAAAAGGAATAAAAGTTAAAAAATACTTTAATAAAGGTGACATTATTTTTTGGAAGGGTCATGTAGCTGCTTGTTTAAATAAAAAAAAATTGATTCATGCATATGGACCAAGAAAAAAAGTTACAATAATGCCTATCCATAAAACAATTAAAATAATTGAAAAAACAGCAAAATTAAAAGTTAAAAAAATAATTAAAATTTAAATACTATTTCTTCCAAAATCAGGTTTTGAAACATCCTGTTTTAAATCTATTATCTGTTTCCTTACTTTTTTAGAATTTTTTAAAATTTTTCGTAATTTTTTATCTTGTGAAAGTTTAATATTATTTTTTAAGCCATTGAGATTTTTAATAAACATATCAATCGCTTTTATCATATTGCTTTTATTGCTAAAAAAAATATCTCTCCACATTATTACGTTTGACGCTGCTGTTCGGGAAAAATCCCTTAATCCTCCAGCACTAAACTTAATAATATTTTTTTTATTTTTTTTTTGAAAATCCTGTGCGGTTTTAATTAGGTTATAAGCTATTAAATGAGGTAAATGACTAGTCATTGAAAATATTTTGTCGTGTTGATCACTTTCCATAAATACTATCTTAGCACCAATTCTTTTCCAAAATTTTGCAACTTTAATTAATGCTTTTTTATTTTTATCTCTTATAAGAATGCACCATTTTTTTTTAAATAAATTTTTACTACCATAATCTGGACCGCTTACTTCAGATCCGGATATTGGATGGCTCATAATCCAATTTAATCTCTTATTTAATTTTCTATTTTTTATTTCTAATAATTTTTCTTTTGTCGATCCAATATCTGTTATCAGCGCATTAGAAGGTAAAAAATTATTTAATTTAAGAATAATTTTCTCATATTGACTCATTGGTGTACATAAAATTACAAAATCAATATTCGAAATATTTTTATTAATTTTATTTAAAAATAATAAATTTGAGTTTATTTTTTTTATTTTAGATATATTTTTTTTTGATTTTTCTAAAATGTAAATTTTTTTAGATATTTTTTTTTCTATTGATGCTCTTAAAATTGATGACCCAATTAATCCACATCCAACAATCAAAATCTTTTTAAACATTTTTAAATATTTTTTTTAATTCTTTTAGAAATAATTTGTTTTCGGCATTATTGCCTATTGTTAATCTTAAATGATTCTTAATTCCATATGTGTTCATTTCTCTCAGTATAATTCCTTTGTTTTCTAATTTTTTTTCGATTGAATTTGCTGATAATTTACAAAGGTCAAAATTTAATAAAAGAAAATTAGCGCTAATTTTGTTTGAGTATATGCTAAATTCCTCAAGTTTTTTTTTTATTTTTTTACTCCAGTATAAATTATGTTTAATTGATTTGTTAATAAATTTATTGTCGTTTAGCGCTTCTATTGCACATAATTGTGCAATTTCATTAACATTAAATGGTGGCTTAATAAAGTTTAAAGCTTGAATAATTTTTTTATCACCATAACCCCATCCTATTCTTAAAGCTGCCAATCCATAAATTTTAGAAAATGTTCTTAATATAAAAACATTTTTTAAATTTTTAAAAATCTTCAATCCTGATGCATAATTTTTATCTCTCATATATTCATAATATGCATCATCTATCACCAACAAAATATCTTTTCTTAATCTTTTTCTTAGATTAATTAATTCATTTTTGTATAGGTACGTACCAGTTGGATTATTAGGATTTGCTAGAAACACTATTTTAGTTTTTTTATTTACATTATTAATTATATTATCTACTGAAATCTTAAAGTTTTTCTCCTTTGAGAATATTACTTTAGCACCTGAAATAGATGCATAAATCCTGTACATTAAAAAACTAAATTCTGGAACAATTACTTGATCACCCTTGTTCAAAAATAATTGACAAAGCATCTGTATAATTTCATCAGATCCAGATCCACAAATTACTTTATTAGAGTCACACTTAAATTTAATTGAAATTTGTTTTCTTAGTAATTTGGATGTATAATCGGGATATTTTGAAATACTAATATTTTTTCTTAAGATTGCTTTCACCTTTGAGCTTACTCCCAATGCGGATTCGTTTGCAGACAATTTAATTATTTTCCTAGTTTTCTTTAATGATGGTATTTCGTATTTTCCTGGTTTGTATGATTGAATTTTTAGTTTTTTAAACTTAGCTAATTTCATAATTTTATGTATTTCTGGTATATATAGTGAAATTATAAGTTATTTAAATTAAATAAGTAAAATATTTATAAAAATTGACATATAAAAACCTATAATGTAAACAATATTTGCGCTGATTTAAACTGAATTGCGAGCGCTTAAAAAAACCGCTAAACAAGTTTTTTTCCTCCAATTCGTCAGTAAAAAATATGAATAAATTTAAAAATATAAAGAAATTAGTTGTTGAAAAACCGTTAAAGCTAGATTGTGGCCAGACTATAAATAATTTTCCATTAGCTTATGAAACATATGGAAAATTAAATAATGAAAAAAATAATGCCATATTAATTTTTCATGCTTTAACTGGAGATCAATTTGCCTCAGGAATAAATCCGATAACAAAAAAAGATGGTTGGTGGAATTATGCTCTTGGACCTGGGAAAGCAATTGATACCGATAAATATTTTGTGATAGCAGCAAACGTAATAGGTGGGTGCATGGGTTCTTTTGGACCAAGTGATATTAACCCTGATACCAAAAAACCATTTGGAACAACCTTTCCGGTAATAACAATTAACGATATGGTGAATGCCCAATATAATCTTTTAGAGCATTTTAAAATTGATAAATTATTCAGTGTTATAGGAGGATCCATGGGAGGAATGCAAGTGCTTCAATTTGTATCTAATTTCCCAAATAAGTCTTTCACTGCAATACCAATTGCATGTACTGCAAGTCATTCAGCTCAAAATATAGCTCTTAATGAACTTGGTAGACAATCAATAATGGCAGATAGAAATTGGCAAGATGGGTTTTATGAAGAACAAAATAAGCAGCCAGATAAAGGACTTGCAGTCGCAAGAATGGCAGCACATATAACTTATTTGTCTAAGGCAGGTCTTCAAGAAAAATTTGGGAGAAAATTACAAGAAAGAGATGATTTAAAATTCAGTTTTGATGCTGATTTTCAAATAGAAAGTTATTTAAGATATCAAGGATCTGTTTTTGTAGATAGATTTGACGCAAATAGCTACTTATATATTACTAGAGCTATGGATTATTTCGATTTAACAAAAAAATTTGGTGGCAACTTATCAAAAGCATTTGAAAAAAGTGATACAAAATTTTTTATTATATCTTTTACTTCTGATTGGCTATACCCAACCTCTGAAAATAGAGATATAGTAATTGCTCTTAACGCAATTGGTAAAAATGTTGGATTTGTCGAAATTTCATCTGATAAAGGCCATGACTCATTTTTGCTTGATATTCCTGATTTTCTTAACACGGTTAAGAATTTTTTAAATACCTCTTATAAAAGATTTAAATGAAAAAAGAATTCTATAATATAGCAAAATTAGTTAATCAAAATTCAAAGATTTTAGATGTTGGGTGCGGTAACGGTGAGCTAATGAAGTATATTACCGAAAATATTAGTATGGATATTAGAGGAATAGAATTATCAAAAACTAATGTACAAAAATGTGTTGAAAAGGGATTGACAGTAATTGAAGGAAATGCAGAGAAAGATTTACAACAATTTCCAGATAACTCTTTTGATTTTGTAATTCTAAGTCAAACTTTGCAAGCTTTCCTGGATCCCGAAAATGTTTTAAATGAATTACTAAGAATTGGCAAAAAAGCAATTGTATCAATTCCTAACTTTGGACATTGGAAAGTTAGGTTACATTTGCTTTTAAAAGGCACAATGCCAATTACAAAAAATTTACCAAACGAATGGTATAACACACCAAACTTACATATGTGTACAATTAAAGACTTTGAAAATTATTGTAAAAAAAGAAATATTAAAATAAATTTAAAAAATTTAAAATTTCATAATTTTTTTTCTGAATTAGGAATTTTTGTTTTAAAAAAATAGAATGAAAATTCAAATAATTAAATGTCTTAAAGATAATTTTTCATATTTGCTAATTAATGAAAAAAATTTAGATGCTTATGTAATTGACCCTGGTGAAGCTGAACCAGTCTTAAATTATATTGAGACTAATCAGATCAATTTAAAATATATTCTAAATACTCATCATCATGGAGATCATATTGATGGTAATAATATTTTAAAAAAAAAATTTAATGCAAAAATTCTTGCATTTGAAAATGATAGAGACAGAATTCCTATGATTGATATCATTTTAAAAGACGCTCAGATTTGGAATGATGATATATTTAAATTTAAAGTTATTCATGTACCAGGACATACTTTGGGACATATCTGTTTTTACTTTTTTAAGGAAAAAATAATTTTTACTGGAGATACACTATTTTCATTAGGTTGCGGAAGAGTTTTTGAAGGAAGTCATAATGATATGTTTAACTCATTATCGAAATTAAAAAAACTACCCCCAGAAACAGATATATATTTTGGACACGAATATACTTTAAATAATTCTATTTTTTGTAAGAAGATTGATAAAAATAATCCCCATCTTAAAAAAAAAATTCTTAAAGTTAAAAAAAAGCTAGATAGTGGACAACCCAGTGTCCCATCTTCCATCAAAGACGAATTGGAGTGTAATATTTTTTTAAGGGCAAAAAACTTAAAAGAATTTTCAAAATTAAGGAATTTAAAGGATAATTTTTAATTGATATCACTTGACTAAAAATGCCTTAGAACTATATTGCAGTTTTATTTACAATTAATTTTATGTCATTTGCAGTAATACAAACAGGTGGAAAACAGTATAAAGTGAAAGCTGGAGAAATCCTAAAAATTGAAAAACTTCAATTAAAAGAGAGTTCAAAAAAAATTGAATTTACAAATATTCTTGCTTACAGCGATGAAAAAATGACTGTTGTTGGAAACCCAAATATTGACGGAGCAAAAGTTGAGGCCGATTTAGTAAAAAACGGTAAAAATAAAACAGTACTAATTTTTAAAAAAAGAAGAAGACAAAATTCAAGAAGAAAAAATGGTCATCGACAAGAATTCTCTTTAATTAAAATTAAAAAAATATATTCAAAAGATGGTAAAGTATTATCAGAGTCAAAAGAGGTTGCTAAAGTGGAAAAAAAAGATACTAAAGCAGTAACTGAAACAAAAAAATAGGATTTAAAATGGCAACAAAAAAAGCTGGTGGATCGTCTAGAAATGGAAGAGATAGTGCTGGTCGTAGACTAGGCGTAAAAAAATATGGTGGCCAAAAAGTCTTTCCTGGAAATATAATTGTAAGACAAAGAGGAACTAAAATATTCCCTGGTAGTCATGTAGGAATGGGAAAAGATCATTCAATTTTTTCTAAAATTGAGGGTATTGTTGAATTTAAAAAAAAAAAATCAGATAGAACTTTTGTTTCTGTAAAACCCAATTAATCGTACAACATATTAAAAAGAGGTGTTGTATAATGAAATTCTTAGATCAAGTAAAAATCTTTATAAAGGCTGGTGATGGTGGATCAGGTTCACCAAGCTTTAGAAGAGAAAAGTTTATTGAATTTGGAGGACCAGATGGAGGAGATGGTGGGAAAGGTGGTTCTGTTATTCTGAAATCTGAAAGAAATTTAAATACATTAATTGACTATAGATATAAACAGCATTTCAAGGCTGAGAGAGGTGGTGACGGTTCAGGAAAAAATAAAACAGGAAGAGGTGGAACAAATTTACACTTAAACGTCCCGGTTGGAACCCAGGTTTTGGAAGAAGATAACAAAACATTAATATTTGATTTTAAAAAGGAGAAAGAAGAATTTCTTGTTGCGAGTGGTGGAAGGGGTGGATTTGGAAATACAAGATTTAAATCTTCAACAAATAGAGCTCCTAAAAAATTTACAAAAGGCACAAAGGGTGAGGAATTTTGGATTTGGCTTCAACTAAAAACAATTGCAGATATCGGAATTATCGGATTACCAAATGCTGGAAAATCTAGCTTGCTTGCATCAATGACTAGTGCAAATCCAAAAATAGCTAATTACAAATTTACAACTATAAATCCCAATTTAGGTGTTGCTCAATATGACGACAAGGAAATAACTTTAGCTGATATTCCTGGATTAATTGAGGGAGCTCATGAAGGTATTGGATTGGGTATAAAATTTTTAAAACACATAGAAAGATGCAAATCCCTCATTCATTTAATTGATATTAATGAAAAAAATGTGAGTAACGCATATAAGCAAGTTAGAAATGAATTAAAAAAGTACAGTAAAGATTTAACAATTAAAAAAGAAATTGTAATTCTTAACAAAATAGATTTAGTAGATAAAAAAACTTTAAATGATAAAAAAAAAAAACTAGAAACAATTATAAAAAAGAAGGTAACAGTTTTATCAACTCTAAATAAAAATCTTGTTTCTAAACTTAAATCTAAACTTATTAATTATGTATCTTAAAAATTACAATATAATCGTTATTAAAATAGGATCTTCTCTTTTAATAGATGATAAAATGAAAATTAGAAAAAAATGGCTTTGTGAATTTGTAAAAGATATTAAAGATTTAAAAAAACAAAATAAGAAAATAATTATAGTAAGTTCAGGAGCAATTGCTCTGGGATGTAAAAAACTTCAATTAGATAAAAAAAAAATTAAATTAGACAAGAGCCAGGCTGTAGCATCTATAGGTCAAATAGAACTCATGAATTTGTTTAAAAAATCCTTTAATGAAAAAAAAATTAATTTATCTCAAATTCTTCTTACTCTAGAAGATACTGAGCAAAGAAGAAGAGCCATTAACGCTAAAAGAACAATTAATAATTTATTTGATCTTGATTTTGTACCTATTGTTAATGAAAACGATAGTATTGCTACGTCCGAAATTAAATATGGAGATAATGATAGATTGGCATCAAGAGTTGCTCAAATTTCTGGAGCAGATTGTTTAATTCTATTATCAGATGTAGATGGTCTTTTCACAAAAAATCCAAAAATACATAGTGATGGAGTTCTTATTAAAAAAATTAGACATATAGATAAAAAAATTGAGGATATAGCAGACAGGAGTACGAATATTTATGGCTCTGGTGGTATGAGAACAAAGATAGACGCTGCAAAAATTTGCCAATTATCAGGTTGCTCCATGGCTATTGCAAATGGTGTCTCGATGAGACCAATAAAAAAAATAATAGATAAAAATAATTGTACCTGGTTTTTAACAAAAATTTCAAAACTTGATGCAAGAAAAAAATGGATCATAAGTTCTGTAGCTCCAAAAGGTGAAATTATTATTGATGATGGAGCAGTAATCGCCTTAAAAAAGGGTAAAAGTCTGTTAGCAGCTGGAATTAAAAAAGTTGTTGGAAAATTTAACAAAGGTGATCATATAAAAATATTAGATAAAAACATGAATGAAAAAGCTCGAGGTTTAAGTTCTTTTAATTCAAATGAAATATCAATTATAATGGGAAATCATTCGAATAAAATAGAAAATCTATTAGGATATGTTGCAAAATCAGAAGTTGTACACAAAGATGATATGGTTGAAGTATGATGAAAAAAAAATTTAAGAATATAGGTATTAAAGCTCAAAAAGCTTTTTTAAGGAAAATAGATACAAGAAGAAAGGACAAAGTCTTAAATAAATACCAAAAACTAATTTTAATTAATCAAAACAAAATTTTGAAAGAAAATTATAAAGATATAAAACTTGCACGAAAAAATAAAATAAAAGAGAATTTAATCAAAAGACTTTTATTAAATAAAAAAAAAATTGACGAAATAAGAAAATCAATTATTTCAATAATTAAAATTAAAGATCCTGTAAATTTAGAACTAGAAAAGTGGAAAAGGCCAAATGGTTTGATAATTAAAAGAGTGTCAATTCCATTAGGTGTAATTGGAGTTATATATGAAAGCAGACCTAATGTTACAGCAGATGTATCTAGTTTGTGTTTTAAGTCAGGAAATCCTGTAATACTTAGAGGTGGAACTGAAGCCTTTAATACAAATAAAATTTTATCTAATCTTTTTAGAAGAAGTTTGAAAAGTCAAAAAATTGATGAAAATTATGTTCAATTTATTCAAACTAAAAACAGGAAAGCAGTTGATTACTTATTATCAAAAATGAAAAATTATATAGATATAATCATACCGAGAGGTGGAAAGAGCCTTGTAAATAAAGTGCAAAAATTATCAGTGGTTCCAACCATTGGTCACTTAGAGGGTTTGTGTCATACTTTTATTGATAAAGATGCTGATCTTGAAATGGCACTCAATATAATAATTAATGCAAAATTGAGAAACACTGCAATATGCGGTGCTACAGAAACCATACTTATAAGTAAAGGAAGAATAAGAAAATTTGCAAAACCAATTATTCAGGCACTTGAAAAAAATAAATGTCAAATTTATGCTGATAATAAAATTAGAAAAATTTATAAAGGTAAAACTAAAATTGCTAGTGAAAAAAATTGGAAAACTGAGTATCTCTCAGCTTGCGTTTCTATAAAATCAGTAAAAGATATTTTTGAAGCAGTAGATCACATAAATAAATATGGAACTATGCATACAGATGCAATAGTCACAAATAATAAAAATAATGCTAGATTTTTTGTTAAAAATGTCAAAAGTTCTATAGCAATGCATAATACTTCTACTCAATTTGCTGACGGAGGTGAGTTTGGATTTGGTGGAGAAGTAGGAATCTCTACAAATAAATTACCTCCTCGTGGACCAATCGGTCTTAACCAATTAGTAAGTTATAAATATGAAATTTTTGGAAAAGGACAAATTAGAGAATAAATTGGGGAAAATTAAATTTAAAAAAATTGGTATACTTGGTGGTACTTTTGATCCAGCTCACTTAGGTCATATTGCAATTTCAAAAGAAGCAAAGAAGAAATTTAATTTAAAAAGTGTTATTTGGGCAATAACAAATAAAAATCCTTTCAAAAAAAAAACAAAAAATTTGTTAAATGATAGAATTATTTTTGCAAAAAGAATTTCTTCTAAAAATAAATTTATAAAAATTAAGTATTTTGAAAATTTAACTAAATCAAATAAAACTTTTGACTTAATAAGTTATTACTTAAATAGAAATAAAAACATTAAGCTATATTTTTTAATGGGTGCTGATTGTTTAATCAATTTTCATAAGTGGTATAAATGGAGGCAAATAATAGAAAAATGCGAAATAATAGTTTTTGATCGCTTTAGATATAAATCTAAATCACAAAAGTCAATAACATTTAGAAAATACAATAAAAAAGGTCTTAAATTTATAAATTTTAAAAGAGTAAATATTTCATCTTCAAAATTAAGAAAAATTTGATAAGATTTCTAAATTCATGGAGAATAATCAAAACCTTAAAAAAAAAATAATCAAAACTTTAGATAATAATAAGGCTTTAGATATAATATCAATCGATCTAGAAGGCAAAACGTCAATAGCTGATTATATGATAATTGCAAGTGGAACTTCATCAAGACATATACAAGCTTTGTCTGAACAAGTTTTAGATCAATTTAAAAAAAGCGGTGTAGTAAATTGCAAAATTGAAGGTAAAGATAGTGGAGATTGGAAACTGATTGATGGAATAGATTTAATAGTACATATATTTAATCCGGAAAAAAGAAAGTTTTATGAACTTGAAAAAATTTGGTCTGAATTAATACCAAAAGAAAAGGTAATAATTTGATGAAAAGAATTTTTTTAATTTTATTTTTATTTTTTTTTACAAGTCAAAAAATAGAGGCATCAAATGAAATTTCTATTTATGAAAAAATAGACTTATTTGGTGAAGTCTTTGATAAAATAAATAAAGAATATGTGGAGGAAATAAACCAATCAGATGCAATGGATGCAGCAATAAACGGGGTTCTTCAATCACTTGACCCACATTCTGCTTATATGTCTCCCGAAATCTTTGAAAATATGCAAACAGAAACCAGTGGTGAATTTGGAGGTCTAGGTATTGAAGTGGGAATGG
>CEVL01088145.1_pt1 | contig 14394 bp, 8 predicted proteins | sample 427051 | NCBI WGS metagenome assembly CEVL01 (sample SAMEA2623673, study PRJEB7988) | marine metagenome | biome: marine biome (ENVO:00000447); feature: surface water layer (ENVO:00002042); material: "saline water (ENVO:00002010), including plankton (ENVO:xxxxxxxx)" | depth 5 m
GATTCGCCCGTGCGCGCGCACGCGCACGCGAGGACGACAACGACGAGGGCGATGAGCGCAAGGCGCACGCGACGCGCGCGCGTCGACGCGCGACCGCGTCGATTGTCCGCGCGTCGCGCGTCCATCGATGGTGCGATCGACGCGTCGCGAGGTGACGGAGCTCGGAGCGTGTGCCCTGGTGAGTTCTTCGAGTTTTGTTTTGTTACAAGGCGCGCATCGGAATGTCGGTCGAACCGCGCGGCGGTTGGTCGTACGGAGAGTCGTCGTCGGTCGGTTCTTGGTCGAGGGGCATGTATTGCGCCATGATTTGCCGCACTTCCTTGTCCATGAGACTTCTCGCGCGGTATTGGAAAAAGGCGTAGAGTCCAAACGCCACCGCCAGCATGGAGGTGAACACGGACGTGAGGACTAATTTCGCGCCACCGCCGCCGTCTCCTTCGCTCGGTTTCACTAATTGGCACTTCGTCGTCCCTTGATCGTCCACGATGACGCTCTGTTGACCCTCGGGACACTCGCACTGAAAATACGGAAAGTTTGCGATTTCCACGCACGCCGTCTTTCCGCTCTTTTGTTTATCCGCCGCGCACTCAGTCGCGCCCTCTTGCCCGTGCACGCACTTGGCGTGCATGAGCCCGGCGTTGGAACAAATTTCAGGCACGGACCCGTCCTCGAAACCGGCGCAGATGGCTGTCAACACCTCGCCTCGAGCGAGCTTGCCATTGTACCGCTCCTCGTTGATGAGGACGGTTGGCAAGAGGCGAATGTTCGGACGCGAGCTTCCCGGCGGTGGACTCTGCGCCTCAATTTGCGCTTCGAGCATGGGATTGATGGCATCGCGAGACGTGTCTCCGATGCACGCGTTGACCGCGGCGACGTCGATGCCGATGTTCGAGGCCACCAACTCGGCGCACGACCGCGCGGCGAATTTTCCGTTTTGCATCGTGCACTGCTCCCCGAAATCTGAAACGTAATCCCACCACAACCACGGTGTGTTGGATTTATTCGCGACGTCGAATACGCACAGCGCTCTCAAGTTATCGATGACGATATCCGCGCCCGAGTATCCGGCGTGAATGTCCTCATCCGGGTCCGGCGCACAATATCTCCCCGCGTTGACGCACTGCGCTCGACACGCCTCCGACGTCGGCGGATCGTCGATGCACTCCCATGTGATGAAGTGCGGGGTAAATTGCGTATATCCATCCTTTTCCAAGCTCTGCGCGATCGGTTTGAAATCGCGCAGGAACGCGTTCTGCGTCTCGCACTTGTATCCGCACTCATCGTTCGTCTCGATCCACAGTTCCCACTCCACGCGCGAATCCGGATGCGGGAGCACGTCGTGCCAATCCATCGTCCCCACGACGGTTTCCCCGTTCGAAATCGCCGATTCGAACAGTTCGCCGTCCACTTTCCGAACTAAGGCCGTTGGTATGCTAATGTCGCGCACGTATCTCCCCGTCTCCGCGTCCGCCGCCGCGTCCATCGTCACCAGCGGCTCGTCGCGGTCGTCGACGATGAGCACGGCGTCCGCGCCCGCGTTTTGCGCGTTCATCACCTTCTCCGTGAACGCACACCCTCCTCGATCGAGAATCAGAATCAACCCCTCGCGCGCGTTCGCCCGAGGCACGTCCACTCGCGTCCCGTTCCCACACGCCAATCGCTGCGTCGGATCCGTCGGATACGCCAACCGTCCCGAGAGAGAGGCGCCGTAGAGCGTTCTTCCGAAATTCGCAATGGCGACGTCGTACGTTCCCGAGATGCGCGACGGGGACGTCACGCGCAATTTCGCCGTCTCCACCTTAAAATCCCTCGCGCGCGTCGACACCGCGCTCGCGAACGCGATCGCGAGCGCCATCATCATCCTCATCATCCTCGTCCCGAAGATCCGACGAGGAGGATGCCGCGCGTGCCGAGGACGTTCCGTCCTCCTCCTCCTCGTCGTCATCGCGGTCAGAGAGAGATCGCACACCGCGTCGATCCTTCGTCTCCCGCGATTCACCCGCGTCCGCGCACGAGCAATCAGTCGTCGAGTGCGGACGCGCGCGGCATCGCATTCATCGCGTCTCATGCATCCCATCAATCACCTCCTCGCTCGAAACGAACGCGCACACCGATGAAGGACGCGCGAGGTCGAGGGGTCGGTTTGCTGAACCCTACCGCCCCGGGTCGGGTCGTTACGCGCGCGGTGGGTCGGTCGATCGGTCGATCGGTCGATCGGTCGACGCGGAACGACTCGACGCGAACGTCACTCGAACGTCACTCACGAACGCGATCGGTGCTCGGACGACCGCCATGTCGAGCGCGGCGGCGTCGAGACGCGTGGGCGCGGTGATGGGACACGTGCGACCGAGGGGTGATGATGATGACGGTGGTGATTCGTCGACGACGACTCCTTCGGGAACGACGACGTCGAGGGGGAACGACGCGCGCGTGGGATTGATGGATTGGATGTTCGGTGCGACCGGGATCGGTGGGAAGCGAGCGTCGTTCACGGTGGCCGTGCTGGGCGCGGCGGGAGGAATCGGACAGTCGCTGTCGTGCTTCGTCAAGTCGAATCCGCGCGTGCGAGAATTGAGATTGTACGACGTCGCGCCCGTCGTGCGAGGCGTCGCCGTGGACGTCTCGCACGTGAACACGCGCGCCAAGGTGAGTGGGTACGTCGGCGAGGAGGAGTTGGACGCGTGCTTGCGAGGATGCGATCTCGTCATCGTTCCCGCGGGCGTGCCGAGAAAACCGGGCATGTCGAGAGACGACTTGTTCGGCGTGAACGCGGGCATCGTGCGAACGCTGTGCGAAGCCATCGCGCGAACGTGTCCGAACGCGCTGGTGAACATCATATCCAATCCCGTCAACTCCACGGTGCCCATCGCGGCGGAGGTGTTCAAACGACGCGGTGCGTACGACGCGAGAAAACTCATGGGCGTCACGCACCTCGACGTCATGCGAGCCAGGACGTTCGTGTCCGAGGCAAAAGGCTTCGCCGATCCCACCATCGTGGACGTTCCCGTGATCGGAGGTCACGCGGGGGCGACGATTTTGCCTCTCCTCTCGCAGACGACGCCTCGTTGCTCGTTCACCGCTCGAGAGGCGGAGGCGCTCACGAAGCGCATTCAAAACGGAGGCACCGAGGTCGTCGAGGCGAAGGGTGGGGCGGGTAGCGCCACGCTCTCCATGGCCGCCGCCGCCGCTGAGTTCGCCGACGCATGTCTCCGCGGTCTGAGCGGTGAATCGGGCATTTGGGCGTGCGCGTACGTGGAGAGTTCGGCGACGAGCGCGCCCTTCTTCGCCACCAAGGTGCTCCTCGGGAAGAACGGCGTCGAGCGCGTCGCGGGAGTCGGCGCGATGTCGGCGTACGAAAAGCAATCTCTGAAGCAAATGTTACCGGAACTCAAAGCTAGCATTCAAAAAGGGTACGATTTCGCGCGCTCGTGAGATATATAATATACCAATCACATTAAAAAGAGTTGCGGCGCTTTCAATTCTTCTACCGCGCTCCCCATCCTTTTCTTCCTCCCGAGAACGCTTCGAGAACGAAAATGAAAACTCGCGCGCGATGCAATTTACATCTTCTTGATGAGTGACTCGATGTCCTTGAATACGTCTTGCTTGGCGCGGTTACCGTCCACCGTCTTCATGATGGTCTCGTACTTGCCGACGACGGCGTCGACATTCTTGTGGTGCACAGACAAGCGGTTCGACGCCTTCTCTTCGGTATCATCGCTACGTTGCGTCAATCGCGCCGCGATTTCCGGAGTCGGCGGCGGGAAGAAGGTCATGTGGTAGATGGTTCCGTCCACCGGGTCGAGTCTACGGCCGATGACGCGGTCGAGCAAGATTTCATCCGGTACGTCGAGCAACAAGAACAAATCCGGTTGAATGCCGCTCTCGATCAACGCATCGGCTTGTTCTTCGCTTCTCGGGTACCCGTCCAACAACCAACCCTTCGCGCAGTCCGGCTGCGACAATCGCTCCTTCACCATCGTCACCACGACTTCGTTCGGCACGAGGTCTCCTCGGTCCATGTACTCCTTCGCCTTGAGTCCAGCCTCGGTACCCGCGGCGACGGCCGCGCGCAACAGATCACCGGCGGAGATGTGCGTGAGACCAAACTTCTTCACGATGAGTTCGCACTGCGTCCCTTTTCCGCTCGCCGGCGCGCCCGCGATGACGATTCTCTTTTGCTTTGAAGATCCCGATCCACGCTTCGCCCGCTTGATCGCGAGCGCCGCCGCCGCCGCCGCGACCGCCGCGCCCGCCGCGAGCGTCGTCGATCCGATCACGGGTTTCGCCACCGGTTCAACCGTCTTCGCGCTCACTCGCGCGATCTCTCGCACCGGCGCCAACGCGCGCGCATCCGCTCGCGCCACCACCGACACCGCGCGCGCCGATCGTCCGCCGCCTCGCCCGCGTCGTCTCGACCGCACCGAGTCGCGCGGGGCGACCCGCGTCGTCGTCGTCGTCGTCGTCGTCGTCGTCGAGAACATCGAATCGATTCGCGCGCGAACGCGAACGCGCGCACGTGTGTCGTCGTCGTCGCGCGCCTCGTCGTCGTCGTCGTCCTCGTCGTCGTCGTCATCCATCATCCATCGATCGTGCAATCATCCCCACGCGTCCGACCGACCGAAGATCGGGTGTTTTCTGTGCGATGTTTCTTTCGAGAGTCATGACTCGGACACACTTTCGAGAGTCATGACTCGATGTGTGTCCTCACAACCATTCCCAGCCGTTTGTTTGGTTTTCGGTCGTGGACGAACACGAAATCCTCCTCTCGGCCTCCGTCGTCGTCGTCGTCGTCGTCGTTTGAATCTCGAGCGCGCGCGAGAGAGCGCGACGATGCCGGACCGCGCGACGACGACGACGACGACGACGACGGCGGAGGAGGAGGAGGAGGCGCGCGGTGCGCCGCTTTCGACGAGGAGGACGAAATCGACGTCGTCGTCGTCCGGTGGAAGCGCCAAGCGAGACGCGAAACACGTCAAGTACGACGCCGAGACGAGCGGGTCGGGGGCGAGCATGGCGACGACGGATTTTGAACGACGCGAGGACGAGGGAGGGCACGGAGGGGAGGCGCCGACGTCGAGGTGCGCGACACCGATGCCATCGAGGATCGAGATCGAATTAGACGTGGAGAAGGAGACGGAGAGCGAGTTCGCGGGCGTCAAGGAGATCTGTCGACGCGCGGTGCGCGGATGGGGGGAACGGGAAAACCCAAACGAGACGATCGAGGTGAGTCCGGTGCGCGGGGGAATCACGAACGCGCTGTTCAAGGTGGCGCGCCGTGGTGGTGGTGCCGACGCATCGATCGTGCAAACCGTCGTCGTGCGCGTCTTCGGTAAGGGCACCGATCGATTCATCACCCATCGCAAGGTGCAGGGGGAGACGTCGCACGTGTTGAACGAACACGGTTTCGGAGCCAAGGTGCTCGGAGTGTTTAAGAATGGTCTCGTCGAGGAATTCATCGAGGCGGATAGCGTCGCACCGGAGGATTTGGCGAGCGGAGGGGCGCTCCTTCGACGGGTGGCGTCGCAGATGCGACGATTACACAAAGAAGTAGCCCCAGACTTGACGCCGCGCATCTTTAGACGCGAGATGAAGGTGTCGAGACAACACGCCATTTGGGACACGCTCCACCTGTGGTTTGATTTGGCGTACGGCGTCGCCAACGATCCAAACATGTTCAATAGTGATCCGCACAAGCGCGCCGTGCTGAACGAACTGAAGATTGACGACGAAGCGCGTCGGCTCCTCTTTGACGTCGTGCGGGGTCGCTGCGACGTCGTCGACTCGCAGACGGTGTACTGTCACAACGACATCCACGCGGGCAATTTCCTCTTGAACAAGCAGACGGACAATTTGACGCTCATCGATTACGAGTACGCCGACTACGGCCCGCGAGCGTTCGACATGGCGAATCTGTTTTGCGAGTTCGCCGGCTTTGAGTGCAACTATGACCAATTCCCCACGGCGAAGCTTCGTCGGGAATTTTACGTCGCCTACCTCCCTACGTCGGCGAGCGACGCCGACATTGACGGACTCGAGGCGGAGGTTGCCGCTTGGACGCCCGTGACGCACGTGTTCTGGGCGCTCTGGGCCGTCATCCAGGCCAAGTACAGCGTCATCGACTTTGACTTTTTAGGATTCGCGGCGATGCGGATGAAGGTATTTAGAGCGTCAGTCGAGGACGAAGCGGCGTGGGTTCCAACGAACGCCGCCCTGGGACACACATTCGTTCCACAGCCCGAGGGATGGAACGCCACCGCGGAGGGGACGCTGTGATGGCGACGATAAATCTTAGCGAGCGCCGGCGCGCGCGCGAACAATCTTGTTGTAGTTCAACCTTTCCTTTGAAAATCACGAGCTCTCGCGGACGACGGCACCGCCTCTCATCCGCGGTCGTCGTCGTTCACGGCGGTCACGGGCTCTGTTCCCGTCGACCGCCACCGCGTGCATTCGCCCACCACTCGCGAGATCCATCCCTCGCCACCGCTCCAACCCTCGCCGCGGGGTCTCCACCCCTTTTCTCGCACCGCGTCGCCCATCGGCAGTCTCGCGCGCGTCGTCGAGCGTCTTCGAACGGCGTCGAACGCACGAACGCGAGTGACCATGCGCGCCGCACGCGCCGCGCGCGTCTCCGCGCGCGTCGTCGACCGCGCGTCCTCGACGACGTCCCGGACCCTCGGACGCGGGCGCGCGGGCGAACGCGCGGGCCGGGAGGTGGTGACGCGCGCGGTGACGCCGTCGCCGTCGCCGTCCTCTCTGGGCGAACCGTCCGCGTCGAACGCGGCGACGTACGACGGTACGGTCGTGTTCCACGTGTACGACTCGCTCGAGGCGCCGAAACCAATCTTCTCGACGTTTCTCGAGGGCGCGCTTCACGTCGTCGAGGTGGCTAGATTTCACCCAAACTTTGTCAGCGCGCACTTTCACTACGCGCTGAAGGATGGGGAACAGAAAATCGACGCCAAGACGCCCAACTCGTGCTTCAACTGCACGCTGCTTGACGACGTCGCGCCGGACGCAGCATTCGAGACGTTCGGCGACCTCGTCGACGCGATCGAGATGGGACACCTGAATCAGCGAGAACACGCGCTGGCGTGCCGCGAAATCGCGATGTACGCCCCGAGCGACGATGCCGGAGCGTCGGCGTTCGCGAAGATGCGCGCGAAGAGACGCGAGCTCGTCGCCGAGGCGGACGGTGCCGCCGACGGCGTTCCGGTGTTCGGTTTCGACGAATCGAACGTCGTCCTCTTCGTCGGCGTGCGAGCGAATGCGTCGGACATCGACTCGACGTGGCCGCACGTCTTCGGCGTCAGCGGCGCGGAGGCGCTCGTCGGTTCGAACACGTTCCAAGATGCATCTTTGTTTGAAGTCGTGACGTGCTCGAAGAGGGACGAAACGGAGCACCGATTTACGCACATCGTTCGGGTCAGTTTAGGTCCGATCGGTGACGACGAAGCGCTCGTGCGCGCGGCAGAGGATGCCGTCAAACGCGCGTGCGCCACCTTGGATTCGGATGCGTTCGTCTCTTCTTACGCGTGTGTGTTCAACATCGGAAAGAGCGGTACGCCGCCGGGAGCGTTGCCCGCCGTGCGCGAGATGGCAAAGAAGAAGAAGGAGGCTGAAGCCTTGCGGGCGTAGATTAATTCATGTATCATATCGTACAATTCATTCTGATTCACTATTCTACTCTACAGCGTATAACTTAAAATCCCTCGTCGTGTTCGTCATCCGTCTCCGGGAACACTTCTTGCACCGTCGCGTTTCGCGTCGCTTTCAGCTTTCTCTTGAAAATCATAAACCGCTCCATCAGATCCTCTTTCCTCGCGGCTCGGTCCTTCACTTGACGAATGTACCTCGCCATCTTGGGTTTGGGCTTGCCGTAAAACACGACGACGAGTCTCTGGAAATCTCGAAGAGCCACGACTTGCGAATCCGTCTCTACGAGATCCTCGTCGACAGTCGTCGCGTCGACCTGCGTCAGTCTCGTGACGCGTATGACATTCTTAAATCGGTAACAGAATTTTGACGCGATCTGTTCGTAGAGATGCCTCACGGTGCCCACCGTGATCAGCACTTCTCGCGTGTGCGTCTCGCCGGCGGCTTGCACGAGCAGCGTCGTCGGCTTTGTCTTTGCCTGCTGCTTGCGAAGCTTTTGCACGACATCCCCGTCCACGATGACCCCGTTCAGTTCCAGATCCGTCATCAACATGGAGTGCAAATCGTTCGGAAACAACTTGGCTGGAATGGACTTTGATTTTGCAATTCGAATCTGCGATTTGAACAAATAGCCGCGCTTGGTATCGACGGTCAGCGTCACGCGCGCATCGTACCCGCGGAAGACGCGTCCTCGAGACGTCTCGACGTACGTGATGCGAGTCATCTGCGTCGCCGCTGGATCGCTCGCTACGATCTCCTGGCGTCCGACTTCTTGTTTCAGCTTGAGATATCTGAGAAACGTATTCACGCACAGTTTCCGTTGCATGGAAGTCGTGGTGGACTCGACGAAACCTTCCGACCTGTCGACGTGGACGCTTTTGAGAAAGACGCACACGCCGAATAGGACGAACCATAAAAGAAGGCTGATGAGGACCCAAGGAACGCTCGTTCGCCACATGAGCGGATATCGAACGTGATTCGTGATGAAGGACACGCTCTCGCTCACGGACCACGACGTGCCGATGAGTCTGTCGAACGCTCGGCAGGCGAAAAGACCCAAGTAGAGCGACGAAAGCATCCTATACGATTGACCGTCGCCTCTGCCGTCGCGTTCCATCAGTTCACTCAAGTTTTCTAAAGTCGATTTGGTCTTCAGGATTGACTTGGTCTTGTTCGCGCGCATCACCTCGTTCGCTTGCTTTTGCAAGACGTGAAGAAAATCTTCGTTCATCTTGTAATGTTTCACGCAGCCGTTGATGCGCTTTGAAATCGTGGCTTCCAAAGCGCCGACGCGCAACGCGTGATGAAGTCTCTTGCTCGACTTTGTATCGAGCGCGTAATACATCGCCGTCGTCACCATAGGCGTCTCGGGCTCCTTCGCGTCGCCGAACACAATCAAAGGCGTCTCACTCGCCATTTTCATGTGCCGAATCGCTTCCCCGAGGCGATACAAATTCGTACTCGTCTCGGACAGCTGCACCTGCGCTTGTCGAAGACACTCGGGCTCGTCGTACACGCGCTCGAGCATTTTCTGTAGATTGCGTTCCGATTCTTTCATCTTCATCAATTCACCGTACAAGACGTTGCAAAAGTTTTCCCGCGTGCGCAACTGACAGAACGCCATCAACAGCGACTCGTGCCTGGAACACTCCGGTCCGGCGAAAACGATGCCACCCGAGCCGATGATGACGACGTCAGCATCGGTCACGTCGAGCGCGTACTGCGTGTCCCCGATCAATTGCCTGATTTCAGCCTCGATCGAGTCGCCGTCCAAGTAGTGGCGAGCGCTGAGCTTGGGTGTGATGGTTTCAGCCATGAAGAGGGTAAACTTTTCTCTGTCCACCGCGCGCGAATCGTACACCGTCTCGAGTAGATTACGCTGGTAGGGGGACATGAGGCTCGTCGTGAGCTTTGATGAGTCTACTTGTACGTCGGCGGCGATTCGACTCAAGAAATCGACAGGAATGTCGTTCAAAATTTTCGTCATGCACGATTCCACTTTTATACCGCAGATGACGTCTCCCTCGCGAGCGTACCGTATTCCAAACGACTCGAATTGCGTGATTCCCGCGACTTCTGGATACTCAACCTGCGCCTCCATGTTGCAAAACTGCGCGGGGTTGGAAGATGCGATGGCGATTCGCGTGAGACCCGTGGGAACCTCCAGAACGGTGTCCGTGCTCGCCCTGTCGATGTCCGTGCAATGGTATCCGCCTTGGTTTCGTTCCTCGACCCCGAGGCTTTGAGACAACTCGGTGATCTGGGTGCAACTCGTCGGTATCCAATCTCCAATCAACATGATGACTCGGCTCATCGACAACTGCACGTCGAGATCGTCCGCGATGCTGCTCAAACCTCGCAACGATTCGCTCGCCCTGTACGCGTAACTCGCCAAAGGAGCGGGCGCTCCCTTCATAAACTGGCGGCAAATGTACGGCGAACATACGTAACTGACGTCTTCGGACGCGGTCACCGAGCTATCGATGTTGTAACCTTGGTCAGACGACAACTTGAAGGTTTCAGTCTTGTCGTCGAAAACTACTCGGAACAAAGATCCTTTCGGATCGAACAAGAATTCGTCGCATAACTCTTTGTCTTCCTTCGACATGTACCCCCGTCTCATGTGCTCGAGTCCCTTCTTCGACGGCTGGTAAGCCATGGTTGATTTACCCCCGAGTGACGACAGACGAAGCGACCTCAGCATTCCGGCCTCGACTAAATCGTCCAGGTTGTCTCGCGCTTCCTGCGATACGTTCAACATCATGCGTTTATTTGCCACTTGCTCGACGAAGGGCGCGTAATCGTAATCGAAGACGCCTTGCACGACGGCTTCGTACACGAGAACCATGACTTCAAGGTAGCGAATCCAACGCTCACGGTCGGTCGCCTTCTCCGCGAGCCGACTGTGTTTACTGATAAAGTACAACAACTTGTAATGCTCCGGCGTGAGCGTATCCACCATCGACGAGCTCTTCGCCATCGTATCTCTCACGAACGTGTTGTCGTTTGTCGACGCGGCGGCGTGCTCGGCGGTGACCAGCCGATCAAACCATCTGATTTGGTACCCTTTGTCAGGAGGTCTATACACGTCGGGGGTGATGAAATCGTAATTCAATTTGTAAATCAGCTGCTTGAACGCCTCGTCGTGCGCGTTAAAGGCTTGGTCCTCTTTCGTATGGCCGTTCAAGAACAAGAACGCGTGCGCCATGCTGTGTAGAAGCGCCTCCTTCGTCATTTGCGTCATCTTAAACCTACGCAAAACGTCTGGCATGCGTATGTGCGCCGCGCGCGTGTACTGTGCTCCTCTACGTTCGACGACACAACAGAGTCCCGCCGATAACTGGTTCGGGCTCGCGCCGTGCCACCACTTGGGCACGTCGCTACACAGACAGTATTTAAACAGCCGCTCGAGCTTGGCATGCTCGCCCATCTCGTCCGCACCCTCATCGGGGTGACCATCCGCGGAGGACGCGTGCCAAGAGAACGTCACGCGTCCGCACAAAGAGTTTTCAAAGTAAACAGCATCGTAATACGCGAAAAGACCGTCAACATCGGTCCAATCGACAGCGCTCACGTCCGTCAAAGCCGCGCTCGCTTTGGCGTTTCGAATACTCCTGAGCGCTTTTCGCCATGCGTCGCGCGATTTCGTCTCGCCGCCTCTCTTGACGTCCTCTTCGCTGATCTTCCCTCTCGTCTGTAGACTTCCTTTTCTCCTATCGTCTGCTTGTTGTGATAATTCGGTGAGCACGTCCAGTTCGCGCGCGCTCATGAAGGTCGCCGCCGATGTCGACGGCGGCGCGTCGATGCGCTTCCCATCGACGTTCTCCCCCGTTCCCATCGCTCGGGCGCGCGCCACGACGTCGGTAAACGACGACGACATCGCAAAGGCCGCGGGCTAACGAACGAACGAACGAATCGAATCACAGGGCGTCTCGCCGCCGTCGTCGCGTTCGCGCGCGCGCGCTCGTTCGCGCGCGCGTCACGCACCGACGGAGAACCTCGAGTCGAACGAGCCGCGGAGCGTCGACCGCGCGCGTCTCCCGCGACGACCAATGACGACGGACGGCCACACTCGCGCTCGCGGCTCTGCAGTGGGCGACGCATGCGATGGAGACCCGCGCGGTGGTGACGCGCGCGGCGGTTGGGACGCGCGCGGTGCGCTCGCCCACGCGTTCGTTTGCGCGAGCGACGGGGCGCCCCGCCGCCGCCGCCGTCACCGTGACATTCATAGACGAATGGACGAGCGAACTGATTGGAACGAGCGCGGAGGTCGACGAGACGGCGCTCGCTGTCGCCGCGGCTTGCGGTGCGATCGAGCTGACGGATGAGTTTTGTCTCGAGGGACGGTGCGGTTCGTGTTCGATGCGGCGGAACGACGAGGACGACGTCCTTTTAGGGTGCAGAACTCTCGTCGGGGAAAATGACCCGACGGCGGCCAGCGTCCTTTTTCGAATAGGCGGCGCGACCGGTCCGAGATTCGACGATACGACGACGTGGTCGATGTGAGCGGCGAAAGGTGACGGTGATTTGCTTTCGATTTTTCAAGATCTCGTCGGACGCGCGTACGCGTGACGGTTCCAATCGACGCTCGCGGCGGAGAGCGTGATGCTCGCCGTGGCGACGACGCAAAGAATGACGACTAAAGCGACGGGACCGAAAACGTCGTCGTACCGCGTGCTCGGCTCTCGACGAGCGATTCGTTTCGCGCGCACGATGAAGGTCCACAAGGCGTAAATCATGAAAACCACCGCAATGGGCGCGATGATCACACCGCACACGGCGCTCGCATGCGAATGTCCTCCACCGAAAACGTTAGCCGAGGAAACGTTCGGCGTCCCACCGGAGACGGAAGACCCCGATGTTTCGAGCGTCATCAGACCAAGCCCGAGAAATAGAAGGAGTATCGCCATCGACAACCACTGCAGCAGCGTTCGCTCGTTCGCGAAGAACGTTTTCGGCTCGACTTTGACGGGAACGTGACGTGTCTGAAGTCTTCTCGAATCCGGAGCTTCGACGTCCGGTTCGCCGTCGCTGGCCGAACGTCTTTCTTCCTTCGAGACGCCATGCTTACGAAATCCTAACGCGTTGGTGATGGTCGTGCGAAGGAGATCAGCGAACGACCCCGAGGACGCGAAGCGGCTCGTCGGCTCGTCGACCGCTTTTGCTCGCCGCTCTTCGAAGCCTTCGTCGAACCAATGCGGTAGTTTGTAAACGGCGTGCGGCATGAGTTTCGCGCAACCGTGAATATACTTGCTGAATTTATACACTTTTACGGCTTTCAAAGTCGCGAGAATGTCTTCGATCCAGGCGGCGGTACCGTCCGCGGCGGAGGTCAACTTCACCTCCAGTACGGCGTATTGAAACGGTTGCGTATACGTGTAACTCATCGGACTCTCTATCGCTCGCGTCCCTTGCGCGCGCACGTCACTCCACCTCAAATCCTCATCCAAGGATATGCGCACCGCGTTTGTGCTCGCAAATTGAAACGCCGTTCGGCTGTATCGCGTCATCAAAGCGGGTTTTAAACCACGTCGCTCAATCTCATCCGTTTTGACGTTAGTCACGAAGTTTCCAAGACACGTGTCGCTCTTCCCTTCACCGTCGAAGAGAGACGCGAGAGACGCGCGTCGAACGCGTCTTCTTTCTTTCACGCTTCGTCGTCCGGGGCCGTAGTGCGTCTTCTTCTCAACGAACACGTCCGCATCTTCGCGAAAATCTCCGTACCAGCGCAATCGCACGAGCGTCGCCCCTTCTTCTCGCAACAATCGCGTCCGATACACGTCAAAGTCCGCGTTTTCCAGATACACGGACGTGATGAGCGGCGAAGATTTTTCCGAGTCGCGGTACAACAAAATCGGCAACCGCTTCAAAATCTCGACTTTCAGCGCGATGACGTCCTCCAATTGTACCCAAAACTTCATGGTTTGGCGCTGAAACGTATCGGGTGGCACCCAACTCTTCTGCTCTTCTTGATCGGCTTCGTCGTGCACGCGGCGGTACGCCTCGCTCAGAGCCCGTAGAGCGTCATCAAACATTTCCGTCTTAAAAACACCGTCGCTGGACGCCGAAGAAGCGTACAAATATCGAGAGATGAGCACGATGCGTGACGCGATGACATCCAACGTTTCGACGTCGGCAGCAGGATCTGTTGTGTCGTCCAAAATTTTGCCCAACGCGTCTCGTGCGTATCCGCACGCCGGCGAGGAGGCAACCGGTGGAGGTCCGAGAAGTGCGCCGTACGCGGCGTGAAGTGCTCGCACGTGCTCGTTGGAAACGTTTGCATCAGTGGCGGCGAACATACCGGGCGCGGCGCGCGCGGCGACGTGTGACGCGGGCGCGTCTGCGCTTCTCGGCAACCTCGGGAATACGAAAAACTAACAACGGGAAAAGCCCGTAAGTTGTGCCAAGTGACGGCGGGAGGAAGGGGCATGAAGAAGGGAGGCCCAAAAAGAGTGGTTTGGGACAAAATTCGAACGTTATTATTCACTACAAAATTCTACCGGATATATGAGTATTGCACCCAAGGCAGGCACGATTTCATGTTCATCGACATGTTTCCTAAGGAAGGTCTGCATCCATCGCCATATCGAAAAAATCTCGACGAATTCGTGATTCCAGAAAATTTCTCAAGTACTGATACAACATGACTGGCGCGACTGAAGCTGACAGGCCATCGGCCGACGAAGTGCCTACACCAAGACCCAAACGGGAAATGACCGAAAAGCAAAAGGCGGTTTT
>CEVL01082264.1_pt1 | contig 14205 bp, 9 predicted proteins | sample 427051 | NCBI WGS metagenome assembly CEVL01 (sample SAMEA2623673, study PRJEB7988) | marine metagenome | biome: marine biome (ENVO:00000447); feature: surface water layer (ENVO:00002042); material: "saline water (ENVO:00002010), including plankton (ENVO:xxxxxxxx)" | depth 5 m
CAACTCACGGCGCACGCGCAGTTGGGGGTGGACGTGCGAGTGACGAGAGCAGGGGCGGCGTGCGAGGAGACGAAGGATTCGGGCGAGCACGACGCGCGGCGGTTCGAGACGGTCGGACGCGCGCTCGGACGGGCGATTCGTGAGATGTTGGTGAGTGGGCGCGAGGCGGGGGCGGGCGGGGGCGCGAGGGCGCGATTCGCGAGTCCGTTGGACGAGGCGTACGCGACGTGCGAGCTCGACCTGTACGGCGGCGGGGGGTTGGAGACGTTTGCGCTCGCGCCGTACGGACGGCCGGGGACGGCGGGACGTTCGCACATCGGTACGTACCCGACGGCGCTCACGGAGACGTTTTGGCGCGCGCTCGCGGAGGAATCGGGGGTGAGTCTTCGATTGGTGAAGGAGCGAGGGGATAACGCGCACCACATCGTGGAATCGACGTTCAAGGCGTTCGCTCGTGGATTTCGAGCCGCCATGGACGCGGTGGAGGGGATCGACGTGTACGACTCCAAGACGAAGAGCGATGAAGTTCGTCAGAGCTCGATCAAACGATCGACGAAGGAGACGTCCATCGACGTCCAGCTCGATTTGGACGCGTCGTCCGACGGCGCGACGGTGAGCACGGGCATCGTCGCTCTCGACGGGATCTTCGCCGCAATTCAGAGCGAGGCGAACATTTCTTTAAAGATTGACGCCACGGGTGATTTATGGATCGATGATCACCACACGGCTGAGGATGTTTCCATCGCCGTCGGTCAGGCGTTGAACAAGGCGCTCGGGACGAAGAAGGGGTGCAACCGCATGGGCAGCGCCACCTCCACCGAGGGCGACGCCACCGTCGAGTGTGTCATGGATCTTAGCAACCGTCCGTACTTGGGGTACGGTCTCGAACTCGAGAGCGATAAGATTGGTGATCTGAGCGTGGAGATGGTCGAGCACACGTTTATGAGTCTCGTCTTCAACGGACAGATGACGGTGCACTTGGTCGAGCACGCGCGCGGTAGCGACGAGCACGAAGTCGTGACGGCGGCGGCCAAGGCGTTCGGTAAGTGTTTGAAACAGTGCGCGGCGATCGATCCTCGCCGCGCAGGCTCCGTCGCGTCTAGTAAAGGAACGCTCTCCGTCTAGGCGGAACGCGCGCTCTCGATTAAATTTGATTTATCCGACATTTTGCTACATTTACATCGTCGTCGCGCTATCTACTTTACTTTCCTCGAGATCGCCGAGACGTCACTTTTGCAGAATTCTCGACATCAACGTCTTCGCTTGATCCTTGATGGCGCCCAGCGCCGTCTTCGTCTCTCCCGGGTCCCGTTCGTCGACGTCGCTCTTCGCCGCCGCTCGCTCCGTTCCGGACGCCACGTGATCCACCACTCTCTTCGCCGCCGCTCGCAGCGCCTCTTCATCGACGATTTCTCTCACCAAACTCTCATCCACCTCGCGCAACACGTCGTTCACGTCCATCAACTCCATCAGCGCCTCCTCGCTCCCGTCCGCCAACAATTCGTCGGCGTACTCCGTCAGCGGCATGGTCTTTATTTTCTTAGGCATCGATCTCCACTTCGCCTTGAAATCCGACTCCATCTTACGGATCTCATCCTTACTCGCCGCGTCTAACTCGCTCGTCAGGCGACCCACTGCGCCGATATCGCGAGCGCGCGCGTCCTTCGTCAGTCTCGTCGTCTCGGGGGAACCACCGCGCGGGAACGCCAACAGTCATGCGAGTCTGCGCGTCGTCTACCGCGCGTCCACGTCGTCGCGTCTCGCGCACCTGCGTCCGTGACCGCGCTGATCAACCGCACGATCTCCTCGTCCGACTCGAGCGCGCGCTTGCGCGACGACGCCGTCGTCGATGTCTTTTCGTTCACACGTTGATGCGTCGAACGACTCGTCGGCGTTTTCGCGGTCGCGCGCGACGCGGGCTTGCCCGACGACGGCGCGGACTTGGCGACGACGCGACCGACGCGCGTGGGCGTGTTCGCGACGTCTCGCAGCGGCGTCACGCGCGCATCGCTCGACATGGCGCGCGGACGAGTGAGGACGAGCGCGTCGGCGAGACGCCGCGAGACGCCGCGCGCGCGAAAATGTCGAGCGCATCGAGCGCGTTCTCGCGCTCGAGGATCCAGAGGAGGGGGGCGAGAGGATGAAACGAATGACGCTACGATGGTTCTATGTCTACGTTACCAATGACTACGCTATGAATCCTCGCTCGCGGGCGCGCCGAGCTTGACGCGCTCCACCAACGCGTCGTGCTCGCCCACCAAACGCGCCACCAGCTTCTTGCTCGTCTCCTGAAGGTGCCCAGCGATGAATACCTCGTCCAGCACGTAGTGCGCCTTGTGAAAATTGAACACCAAGTCCAACTCGCACACGTTTCCAAAGTACTTGTCTAGGATTTCGACGTAGTGCTGAATCATCTCCAGCGTCACGAGCTCGTTCGCGTCTCGATCCACGGCGAGGCAAAAGTACAGGCTCGCGTACTTTCTGTACACGAGCTTGACGTCCTTGTACTCGACGACGTTGCACGATTTCGCCGGGCGCGGGATGATGGCGCTCATGACGTCCCGTTCGATGCGCTTGCGCGTCTTTTGATTCGTGAGCACGTAGTACTTGCTCAGACGAATCTTCGACTGTTTACTGAATAAGAGCGCGTACCGAATCATCGCGCGCGTCGAGAGGGGTCGTCGTCGTCGTCTCCCGCCCTCGCGCCGCGTTTCGCCGACGCGTCGACGCCGAGTGCGGTCGAGCGCATCGCGCCGCGCCGGCCGATTCTCACGACGTACATAAAATCGTCTATTATCGGACTTCCTGAACATAGTTTACATGTTTTAAAACCATACAAAATGTTATCCAGAACCTCGATCGATATCCAAGGATTAAGATTAGCGGCGCGTCAGACCGCGCGCGGAAACTCCTCGAGCTCGCGCGAAGATCGCGCCGAGCGCTCGAGACTTCAGTCATGATCACCGTCACCTCTCGATGCGCTCCGCTCGCGCGGCGAGAACGCGCGGCGCCGACGAAGGCGGTCGCCGCGGCGCGCGGCGGCCCTCTGGGTCGCGCGTCGGGGCGCGCGAAGATTCGCGGCGCCCGCCCGCGCGCCATCAGTGATCCGGCCGAGGAAGAGGAAGACGAAGTCTCCGTCGCGTCCGGCGTCGCCGACGCGGCCGCGGACGAGAAGAAGACGTCGTGGGGGTTCCTGAGCCCGTTCGGCGCGTCGTCGGCGGTGCTCGAGCAGACGTCGGAGCTCAACGAAAAGATGAATGGACGGCGTAAACGCGCGGAGGAGGTGAAAATCAAGGTGGATGGACAGTGGTACGACGCGTCGGGGTGGGCGTTGGCGCACCCGGGCGGAGCGGGATTCGTTCGCTTATTGAACGGACAGGACGCCACGGACGTGTTTTACGCGCTGCACTCGTACGGGCCGAACGGGAGCGACGAGGCTTTGCGTCGTTTGCGCGCGTTGCCCAAGTGCGATGCGCCGTACAATTCCGAGGAGGGCGAAACGCGTCGACTTACGGTGGCCAACGCGGAATTCGGCGCGTTGAGAGCCAAGCTCGAGGAAGAGGGTTGGTTCAAGCGCAACTTCTTGTCTGAGGTTTCGGTGTTGGCCCAAGTCCTCGGCTTGTACATTCTCGGTCAAGCGATCGCGGCGACAAATCCTGTCTTGGCGGCCATCTCGATCGGACTCGGTATGCAACAGGCAGGTTGGCTCGCGCACGACTACGTGCACGGCCGAGGCAAGTGGTGTTCGATGATGCGCTGCTTTGGCGCTCTCACGAACGGCTTCTCAGCCGAATGGTGGTCCCACAAACACAACATGCATCACTCCTTCACGAACATCGACGGTAAAGACGGTGACATCAAACTCGAACCGCTCTATTATTTGTCTCCTCCCGAGACCAGTGGACGCCCGGATAGCTGGCTTCGCAAGTATCAGCACATCTACGGCTACCCGCTTTACGCGATGACGTACGTTCTTTGGCGGCGTCACAGCGTCGCGAGTGCGTGGGCTCGCAAGGACAAGGCGGAGCTTGTATTGCTCGCCGCGCACTACGCGTGGCTCTTTGGTGCTCTTCCCTTGGGCGTCGCCATCGGGTCCATGCTCATCGGCGGCTTCTTGGTCGGCTCTTTGGTGACGGCGACACATCAGAGTGAGGAAATCATGTACGAGGACGGATCGTTCGTGGATGTTCAATTCAGAAGTACTCGCGAAGCCGATGTGAAGAATCCCTTCGAGCGATGGCTCTGGGGCGGCATGGACACGCAGTTGATTCATCATTTGTTCCCCACGATGCCGAGATACAAGCTCCATCGACTTCGGCCCATCGTTCAACAGTGGGCGGAGAAGTACGGCTACGACTTCAGAATCTCCGATTCGAGAGACATTTTGAAGAAGAACTACAAGCATCTCGAGAATATCGCCGCGCTCGAGACGATTTAAATATTCGCGCGAATATATTTCGCTCGTTTATGATACGACTGTACTCTTAGGATTGATGTTAATTGCAACGCACTAAGCCGCCTGATTTACTTTTTCATCATCGCTCTAAAAACCACGACAGTGTTCGCTAGGAGGGCCACGCTAGACGCTACCTTTTGCAGAGCCCCAGCTCTGAAGAGACCCTCGCGCTTCGGGAGCGGAAGCCTCTTGTGCGTGAAATCCACGCCCTTGTCCTTATTGCAGATTTGACCCTTACCACGAAGCAAGCATCGCGTGGTGAGCAAACCCTCGACCCCAACCGGGCCACGGGCGTGAATGCGAGACGTAGAGATCCCAACCTCCGCACCGAGACCGAATCTGAAGCCATCGCTGAAGCGCGTGGATGCGTTGTGGAACACGCACGCGCTGTCGACTCGCGCGATGAACTCGTCGGCGGTCTTTTGGTTGGACGTGACGATGCAATCCGTGTGCGCGGAACCGTTCGCGTGAATGTAATCGATGGCGTTGTCCATCGAATTCACGAGCTCGACGGTGCACTGCAATCCCCCGTATTCGTGACGAAGCGCAGGTGCCTCCGGAATGTTGAGCTCCTTGGAGCCGCGCGGACCGCCGAAAAGTTCGACACCCGCGGCGCGGAGCGCAGTCATGAGCTCGGCCGCGCCTCCACTCGCGACCAAAGAATCGTGAATGAGCAACGTCTCGAGGGCGTTGCACGCGGCCGGGTAATCAATCTTCGAATCGATGGCAATCTTCGCCGCCATGTCCAAATCTGCATTCTTGTCAACATACACGTGCACGACGCCATCCGCGTGTCCGAGCACGGGAATCTTTGTGTTGTTTTGAATGTACGTCACCAACGAGTTGGATCCTCGCGGAATGACGAGATCGATCACGTCGTCGAGCTTCAAAAGATCCGCCACCGCTTCTCTTCCCTCGATGAGACACACGCACTCCTTCGGAATGCCGAACGCCGCAAACTCGTCCACGATGACCTCTCTCAATTTCGCGTTCGAGCTCGCCGCTTCCTTCCCACCCTTGAGCAACAACCCATTCCCCGTTCGCAGCGCCAAAGACGCGATCTGCGGCAGCGCGTCCGGTCGGCTCTCAAAAATGATCAACAACACGCCCAACGGCGCCGTCACCTTGGTCAGCGTCAAACCCTTCGCGAGCTCCATGGCGCTCAGAGGCTTCCCGATCGGCTCCTCCATGTTCGCGATCGCCCGCGCGCCGTCCGCGAGCTGCTTCACTTTGCCCGGCTTCAGTTTCAATCGCTGCAAGAGCGCCTCCTCGACGTCTTGATTCGCGGCGGCGCGGGCCATGTCTTCGTCGTTCGCGGCTTGGATTTCATCCTCTCGACGCTCGAGGGCGTCCGCGACGGCGCGGAGGAGCTCGACGCGCTTGTGCGAGGGGAGTTGTTGGAGCTTACGACTCGCATCGCGAGCCTTGCGCGCGAGCGTGGCGGTATCGGCCATGGCGCGTGCGTGACGCGCCGATGTGTCGGGAGGGTAGGTCATCCGCGTTCGGGACGAGTCGGGACGACGACGAAGAGCGAGGATGGTCGAGGATTGTGAGCGTGTGATTACGACGCGGCGGGAATTCGGTGACGAATTGCGGTGATTACGACGCGGTGGTAATTCAAAACGTGAGTATGGATGCGAAGCGAAGGGAGAGCGCGCGAATTCCCGTCGGCGGCGGAGGTGGTCGAACGAAATACGACGACCAAATCGACGGCGGCGAGGGCGGATTCGCGAGACCGCACGCGACGAGTGCGCGATCCAGTCCGACGTCTCGATCGAAGAGAAAGAGAACGACGGCGAAGAGAAGGATGGAGAAGGAGAGTGGGATGAATTCGGTGACGATGACCCAGGCGACGGTTTTGTCGTACCTGGCGGCGTACAAGCCGCGCTTGCGGAGACGACGAACGCGTACTGCCGCGCGAACGTTGTCGAACGCGCACACCGGCCACCGGCGCGAACCATCGTACGGGACAACGTCGTCGCCGAGCGGCGCGCGCTCGATGTGTGCGCGTGATTTCGCCTCTGGATGCCACGGGTACGGGTATCTCGTCGCCGCCGAATTCCTCGCGAAATGAAACGTCTTCTCCGGCGGATTTTCCTCGTAAATCCGAAGCGCGCGCTCGATCAGCGCTTGCACTTGTTCCAGTTGTTTGTCGACCGACGACTCCGGGTCGGAGACGCGCATGTCGTTCATCGTCGACAGCACGTCGAGCTCGTCCTTCGATTCCGCTAAAATATCTTCTCGCCGCGCCTCGATGAGCGCCGCCCCCACGTACACGGGAAAAAGAGGATGCGACGCGATGAAGGCGTCCAGCAGTCTCACCGCGATCTCTAACCGATCGACCCTATGCAAAAACCAACACACGAACCAACTCACGGCGTAAAAAGGCGGCACGGAGCGCAGCTTGGCGGCGAGCTCGGCGTCGCGAATTCGCGTCAGATCCGCGAGCATCGCCACCATTTCCATCGTTCCCGAGATGCTCTTCCTCGTGTGATCCCGCGCGTGCCACAAAAACACGCGCTCCAATATCGCCGCGCACACACCGTCGCCGACACCACCCTCGTCCCTATTCGCTCGACGTCGATCGGCGAACGCCAGGACGCTCGCCACGTCGTGCAAGCCTTGCACGTAGTGCACGCCCGCCGATTTGTGCGCGTTCAGCGCCGAAAACAACGCTCGCCCGATCTCCTCACGAATCTCTTCCAACTCATCCTCCCCGGCGTACTCCGACTCGAACTGCTGGCCCGCCCTCGCCACGTCCGCGCGCACGACGCGCGCCTCCGCGCACGTCGCCGCCGCCGACTCCGAGAACGCGCGCGCGTCTATCGCGCCCGCGTCGATCCCGAGCATCCTCGCCCAATCCAACGTGCGACGCGAGAGATCGCGTCCCAATCCGCGCTCTCGCGCGAGACGACGAAGCGCGCTCACCGCGACGTCGTCGGCGTCGTCATCGATGACGTCTCGGCGCGGTAACCGTCTTCCCCATCGCGCGTTCGCCCTTTCCACGGCGTTCGCGCGCGTCGACGTCGACGAGGAGGACGCGACGGGGGAGACAACGTCGACGTCGCGCGGATGTCGGCCGCACATGTCGACCGCGGACGGACGCGCGCGCGTGTGCCGCGATGGAATGACGTTCGGGTCGATGCCGTTCGAGACCGAGACGACAGATGTCCGCGGCGTCATCGCGTCGCGAGCCGACGCGATGGTCACCGTGCGCGGGACGTGCGAAGAGATGTGTCCCGCGCGCGAGCGCGAGGCGAGAGCGGCGAGCGGGGAGGTGCACGCGCTGGAACGAGGCGACGCGATGACGAGCGTGGTGAAACGGTATCGACGGACGGTGCGGTCGGGGAGCGACGATGCGGAGAACGTGCGCACGATCGGCGCGCTGGAACGCTCGGTGGATCGCGTGTTGGACGCCGTCGCGCGCGTGGCGCGCGGAGAGGAGTCGGCGTGCGCGATGAGCTCGTCCCGCGCGTTCGCCGACGACAGACTTCGAGCGGTGCGACAAGATTTGAGCGTGCAGGGGATATTCGCGGAGGATCCGGACGCGTGCGCGAGAGCGGGGGCGCTTTTGGAGCGTATGGTCGCGTACGCCGTCGTGAGCGAGCGCGAGAGGCGCTCGGGGTTGAACGGGGCGTGTGATTTCGGAGAGGCGAGGCTGCGCGACGAACAGTTGGGGAAAACGTTCGGCATGTTATTCAGCGTCTTCAGGGAATTAGGGGCGGATCGCGTCGATCCGAGGCGCGTGGGAAGGGCGTTTAGTTTGTTCGCGTGCTCGACGGCGCGCGATGCGCCGGTGTCTTCTTCGGCGTCGGTGTCGTCTTCGAGCGAACTCGCGGGAGATTTGAGACGCGTCGGCGACGAGGCGCTGTCGACGTCGGACGCGCGATTCGGATTACAATGTCTGCACGCGCTGCTCGAGGGCAATACACAACGCGTCTTCAAGCTCGTCGAGTCCGCGGAGTGTTCCTACGAGCTCGCGTGTTGTCTCGAACGACACTTTCCCGTCCTGCGCGTCGAAGCGCTGCGGTCGATGAACGCGTCGATGAACGCCACGCCGATGTCGCTGGACGAGCTCGCGCGCGTGTTGCGCTTCGACGACGCGCGCGACGCCGAGACGTACGCAAAGGCGTGTGGGTTGAGCGTGGACGACGAGACGCGGAGCGTCTCGTTTCGAACGCTTCCGTTTACGTATCCGAATTTGCGTCATCCGGACGTCGCCGAGAAACTTCGCGCGCCGTCGTCCCTCGTGGACGCCAAGCGCGTTCCACCGACCGACGAGCATCCACCGCGCGACATTTCCATCCATCTCGCGTCGTTGACCGTGAAGACGTCCGAGACACCGACGCGATAGACATAGCGTAGCGTAGCCGTAAAGTTAGTTACCTCAGACCGTCCCTCGTCGCGTCTCCACCCTCGCGCGCGACGACGACGCGCGCTCGTTCGTTCGCGACACCATGGAGACCGACGGCACGCGCTCCGTCGTCCCGCCCATCTATCCCAGCACGACGTACGCTCGCGCATCCGATCACGGGTTGCCCGACCATCGGGGTCGAGAGTTGTGCTACGCTCGCCCCGATAATCCCAGCGTGCGCGCCGCGGAGGAGACGCTGCGCGATCTCGAGGGCGGCGCGGACTGCGCGTTGTTTTCGAGCGGCATGGCGGCGCTGAACGCGGCGCTGGAGGGGGCGAGGCGCGCGTGCGTGGAGACGACGCCGACGCGAGTGTTCGTGGCGGCGCCGACGTGCGCGTACTTCGCGGTGCGGTTTCGAATCGTAGAGTGGTGCGCGAGCCGAAACGTCGAGGTGGTGTCGTACGATCCGGACGTTCCGTTCAATGCGCACGGTTTGGATCCATCGACGGAGGAGGTGCGGGAAGAGAGGGAGGCGAAACGGCGGCGCTCGGGGTACGCCGGAAAGTCGCTGCGAACGGCGTTGCGAGAGCAGCGAGAGCTCGGGAGGCGCGCGATGATGGTGTGGATCGAGTCACCGGCGAATCCTGGGTGGGATCACGTCGACATTCAGCGCGCCGTGGACGCGGCGAGAGACTGCGACGCGTTTTGCGTGTGCGTCGACGCCACCGTGGCGACGCCGATAATCATGAACCCGTTGGCGATGGGCGCGGATCTCGTGATGCACTCCGCCACAAAGTATCTGAATGGACACGGAGACGTCGTCGCCGGCGCGCTCGTGACGAGGGTAGAGGACGAGACGTGGCGATGCGTGACGCACGAACGCAAGCTCGGCGGCGCCACGTTGGGCGCGTTTGACGCGTACTTGCTCTCGCGCGGTATGCGCACTCTCGAGCTGCGCGTGAAGCGACAGAGCGCGACGGCTTTGTGGCTCGCCAACGCGCTGAAAGATTTTATTGACAAGGTGCGAGAGGACTCTGGCGTCGAGGCTGGTGTGGTTCTGTATCCCGGTCTCGTTCCCGGTTTCGTGAAACAGTGCAAAGAACACGACGTCGAGGACGAGTGTACGTCCGATGGTTCCACCAAGCGCACGTACCACGGGGGCATGATGTCTTTGTGCTTCTACGATTTTCTGGGTTTGAAGACGGACGAGAAAAAAGTGCGCGTCGAACGATTGGTGGCATTTTGCAGAACGTTTGCGACGAGTTGCAAGATTTGGACGTGCGCGACGTCCCTGGGAGGATTCGAATCGCTCATCGAACATAGATACTCTGTCGAGGAGCCTGGTAGCATGGATCCATTCGTTCCTTTCGGTCTTCTTCGATTAAGCGTGGGTTTGGAAAATCGTCGCGAGTTGCTTGAAGATCTCAAGCAAGCCTTTTGGCACGCGTTGGATGATATGCGCGGACGAGATACCGTGAACGCCGACTCGCTTCCGAAATCGCAGGAGCAGTAGACCTCGCCACTCAAGTAGCAGACTAGTCTAATGAATGTTTCGTAGTTGAACCGTGTCGTTACAATTCGTGCGCTATTTCTTCGTTTTCGATTTCCGTTTGAGGCTCGAGAGCATGTTCTGAAGTTCATTCGATCCGATTTCCTTTGCCTCCGAGTGAAGAGCACTGACAGCCTTGGAGCTAGATTTGTCAGCCTTGGTTTTGCGTCGTTTATCTCTCTCGCTGATGATGAGCTTCTTGTTCTGCACGTCTTTGTAACGCGGATCTGTCGGATCGAGACTGAAATGATGAGACTCGTACAATCCGGCGAAACGGTCGTCGGTGGTGTCTAATTTGTTAGCCTCTCCGTCGTCTTCTTCATCACTCTCGGCGCGACGCGCCGCTTTGCCGCGCAGACGACGCTTCTCCGCGAGACGCTCCTTTTTGGATTTCTTCTTCTTGGGCTCATCCGTGTCATTCTTTGAGCTCGTCTTTTTCGTGACGCCGTCGGATTTGCCTAAAATTTGTTTCTCGTCCATCATGAGCAACTCCAAATCAGCTTGCGCTTGTTCGTCAATCTCGCCGCGCTTAGCCTTCTTCTTCGCCTTTTTAAGACTCGTCTTGCTTGGTCCGGCGTCGTCGTCAAACTTGCTCGCCTTCTGCGGCGCGCCGTCTTCAGAGTCGTAGTCGGCGTCAAAGTCAATGTCACCACCATCATCCATGAAGAATGGATCATCGAACGTGGCTGGGGCTTCGCCGTCATCGAACTCGTCGACTTTGTCGCCGTCGTCGCCTTTCTTCTTGGCGAGTCTTTTCGCTTCGCGTTTCTCCTTGCGAAGGCGTTCTTGCTTTTCGTACACCGTCTCCTTGACTCCGAGTTTACCCTCTTTTTGCTTCTTCTTGATGCGCGCGCCGAACTCTTCGAGACCCGCGTGAAACGTAACCTCCATGTCACCGTCCCCAGCTTTGGATCCATACCGCTCTTTATCGCGTTTCTTCTTGAACGCCATGGTAGACGCCTTCGCGGTATCCTCTCCGTCATCGTCGGACATGAAAAAGTCATCCCTTTCGTCTGCGCCGTCGCCCTCGGCGTCTTCGTCAATTGCACCGGAACCTCCGAGAAGTTTCGCAAGATAAGCCTTCTTCGCAGCCTTTGCGTCCTCTGGTTCCTCTTCTGACTCGGATTCGTCCTCTTCAGAGTCGGACGCGAGATACGCGGCGAAATCTTCATCCTTCAGATTGTCCTCGGTGATTTTTCTACGGAACGTTTTGCGACGTGTGGGATCATCGTCATCCCACGATAGCTTGACGTTGGAGTGTTGCAGAGCCTTTACCTGGAACTCCGGAGCCTCGTAATCCGGGGGTACGTCCGCGGCGGAATCGCGAACTTCTCGTCCTTCAAACGTTTGATCGTCCGGCACGTACCGTAAATCAAGTTTGAAGCTCGAACGCTCGTACTCGATGCCGTCGCACTCGTGATACACGCCCATGGCGGTTTTGACAGAATCGAACTCCGCTATGGCGTAGTAGTAACGCAATCTATCGCGTTCATATTGACGCATTTGTTCGTTATCGGCAGCCTCTCCTTCGTCGCCGTCATCGCCGGAAACCTTCGCGCTACTCGTCTTCGCCTTCTTGGATTCATCCTTTTGAAAAGCACTCAGAGGACCGAGCTTGTTCTCCACCGACATCCGCTCTAAACCGAAATCACTAGGGTACACGGACACGCGTTCCAAAGATCCACCCTTTGGCGTGAACGACCTCAACACGGCGAACAAGTCGCACGCGCGAATGTGTTGCCACTCGCAGTTGACGATGGCCAATCGACGTGTGGCGTCGATCGTGGGGATATCCTTATCCGCTTCACCCACGAGCATGGTCGGGAGCACGCCTTCCTCTTGATCTTCGAGCTCATCCTCGTCCTCGCTATCGCTCTCCTCTTCGCTCGACGACTCCAACCCGATGCCCCGCATGCGGTCCATCGATTTTTCCATCTTCTCGTCCATCGCCTCGTCCTCATCGTCGGAATCTTCGTCCTCCATCTTATAATACGCCTTCATATCCGCGATCTGCTTCGTCCGCGCGTCCATCTTCGCGCCCGACTTGGACGTGACTCGACGACCGCGCTTGTCCGCGCCCCCGGCCGCGCCCCCGGCGGCGAAGTTCGGATCGTTGAACACCCCCGCGAACCTCTCATCGATCTCCACCGCCGTCTGCTTCCTCGGCATCGCCATGAACCGCGGATCGCGGTGCATGGCGGCGAAACGCTCGTCCTCCACGATGTCATCTCCGTTGAATGCGCCGCCGCCACCACCGAAGCGCGGCTTTTTCTTTTCCTTTTTCTCGTCGCGCGCCATGGCGCGGGACGTTCTCGCGCGCGGAGACCGCGCGGCGTGCGTCTCTTCGCGTCTCTCGCGCGCGCGGGAGCCGAGCGCGCGGCGAGATGAACGTCGCTCGCGGCGATGAATGGAGGCGGCGGGCGCTCGTGCGCTTTTCGGTGTCCCCGCGCCCAGGCGAGACGTGATTTACATTCGACGGCGCCGACGCGTCTTCGCGGCGTAGTAGCGACCGAGGACGCGCGAGACGTAATCTAACGGTTCGTTCGCGCGATCGGCGTCGGAATCGATGCCGGAATCGGAGAATCGTTCGTCGAGATCGTCTTCGGCGGCGTCTTCGGCGACGAGTCTTTGACGGAGTTTCGCGTCGAGCCGCTCCGCGTGGAGGGCGCGTCGAGCGTGTTCCAGCGTTTCGGTGAGTTGTTTGATGGCGGTCTCGCTCGAGACGCACATTTTTCGAAGCGCGGTCGCGCGCGCGTCGCGGAGCGCGCGAACGCCGGATTTTGCAGATTCGTATCGACGAACGAGCTCGGCGCGCTCGGCGATTCGACTCGCGCGCGACGCCTCCCATTCCTTCGAACGCGTCTCCGTCTTGGTGCGCCAGTGATCGACGCCGCTCTGTAAACGTTTAATGTCCCGAGTGATTTTCGCCATTCGCTTCGCGTCCGCCTCGTCCGCCGCGCGAACGACGTCGTACGCGCGCGCGTCGTCCAACGGTTCCGTCCAATCCTCGCCGACGTCCGCCGCGCCCAAATCACCTCGTCGCACGCTTGGCGCCGTCACTCGCGCGAGCTCCCGCTCCAACTCTTCAATCTTATGTTCATACATCATCTTCATCGTCGACACGTCCTCACCGTGTTGATTCCGTATCTCCTCTCGTCGATCCTCGAACGTCGCCCGCGCGTCGTCCCGCTCGCGCTCGAACGCCGCGCGCGCCTCCTCCGCCCGTCCCAACGTCTCTCGCACCTCTCGTCCCCACTCCTCGCCCACCTTTCGATCTTCATCTTCAAATCCCTCTCGCATCGTCGCCAACGCCTTCACCGCGCGCGCCTCCACTCCTCTTCGCGTCTCCTCCCCGCGCGTCTCCGCCTCCGCCAACCGTCTCCCCTGCGCCTCCGCCTCTCGTCTGTGCGCGCGCTCTCCCTCGTCCACGTTCGCGTCCAGCGCCTCGAGCGCGCGCTCACGCTCGTCCAAGACGTCATCGTGCGCGCGCGCCTCTCGAACGATCGCATCCCGCGTCTCCGCGCGTCTCCGCGCGCGCATCACCTCGCGCCATCGATGATGCACCTTGTGTTCATTCGCGCGCGCGACGTCGACGTGCGCGTCGAAACGCGCGCGAGGAGAGACGTCGGCGACGGCGCGAGGCGACGCGACCGCGGTCGTAGTCATGACGGACGCGACGCGAGCGCGCGCGAGGCGACGAGAGACGCCGGGAGGCTATAAATAGCGCGCGCACCGGGTTGACTTTGTGCTGGTTTTGACTCGCGCGGGAAGAGGAATCGACGCGATCACTCTCGCGCGCGCGAGACGCGCGAGACGCGCGCGAGACGCGGGCGAGACGTCCGGGCG
>CEVL01055324.1_pt1 | contig 14199 bp, 15 predicted proteins | sample 427051 | NCBI WGS metagenome assembly CEVL01 (sample SAMEA2623673, study PRJEB7988) | marine metagenome | biome: marine biome (ENVO:00000447); feature: surface water layer (ENVO:00002042); material: "saline water (ENVO:00002010), including plankton (ENVO:xxxxxxxx)" | depth 5 m
TTTAGTGACTAATTATTTTATTGTGATAAATTTACGATGTAATCAACAGCTGCTTTTACTTCATCATCAGTAAGATTCGGGTTGCCACCTCTTGCTGGCATCATACCCATCTCTCCAGTATAGCCATTTATCGCATTACTATATAAAGAGTCCATACCTTTTCCGATTCGCGTTTTCCATGCTGTTGCATCGCCAGCTTGTGGGATCATTGATGCTAGTGCGGCAATCCCGTGGCAGTTGACACAAAGTCCATTGTAAACAGATTCACCATTATTACTTGCTGTGTCAGCCACTATCTCATTTTGATTATTTTCTTCCTCTCTTCCTGCCAATGCTGCTTTTCCAACCGGTTTAGTGAGTTCATTGACACTAATAGAATTGTTTAGAGCGTCGGCATTTTCTCCATGCTTTGTGACCATATCAGCAATAATATAAAACGCTACCATCATTGCAGCAATAAATGCGAGTATTAGAGAAAAGTTTCTGAAAAATATTTTATCTTGTTCTTGACTCATGGATGTAACCTCGGGAGCAAATATGTAATATTTATTGTTTATTTAATTATATGAAATGAAGATTATACCTATTGTATGTAGCTGAGGAAACTACGGTTATTGCAAAAAAGCCGTGTAAACTTATACTAATTGTTACGAGGCGTTTAAGTAAATGTATTTTTTCCGAAAAATCGACTTAATTTGTGATTATTAGTCTTATTACGTATATGCGTCTGTAGCTCAGCTGGATAGAGCGCGGCCCTCCGGAGGCCGAGGTCAGGGGTTCGAATCCTCTCAGGCGCACCAATTAATGTATTGATGAAAAAACACAAAGAATAAAAAGTGATTCGAAATTCAATTCTTATACTCCAACATCTTAATGTTGAGCATCCTGGTATTTTTAGGAGTTTTCTCCAGCGCGATAGTTTTAATATTCATACAATTGAACTTGATCAGGGTGAGCGTATCCCAAATTTAAGAAATTATGATGCACTATGGGTTATGGGAGGGCCTATGGATGTATGGGAAAAAGAAAAATATCCGTGGTTAATTGACGAAATTTCTACTATTAGAGAGGCAATTATTGATTTGAACATCCCATTTATGGGTATTTGTTTAGGACATCAATTACTCGCTAGTGCTTTTGGAGCAGAGGTAGGACCATGCGGGAAAGCTGAGGTTGGTATTTTACCTGTTAAAAAAACTTTAGCTGGGAGTGAATCCCCATTTCTTCTAGGTTTGCCTAATACAATGGAAACATTACAATGGCATTCAGCGGAAGTTAAGACTATCCCTAATGGTTTTAGTGTATTAGCTGAATCAGAAAACTGTTCAATTCAATCGCTTGCTTTGGAAAAAAAAGCTTTTAGCGTTCAATATCATCAGGAGATTACAAAAGCTACAATTTCAGATTGGAGCAAAGTTCCCGAATATAAAAAATCACTAGAAGATAGTTTAGGTAAGGATGCTGTAAAAAAATTAGAGGAAGATGTGTTAAAAAAAATAGATAACTTTAATTATTGTGCAGAATTATTATATAAAAACTGGAAATCAACCGTTTTTGCTAGTTAATCTTATTTTTTTATTAGTTTATCTTTTTTTCTCGATTCATCAGCAATTTCATTTTTATAAGCAATAAGCTTGTCCGTTAATTCTTGATTATTAGTTGCTAATATTTCTATTGCTAATAAAGCTGCATTTCTTGCCGCACCAATAGCAACGGTGGCAACTGGAACACCATTTGGCATTTGAACAATAGAAAGTAAAGCATCCATTCCACTTAATGATTCTGTTTTTATCGGGACTCCGATTACTGGAAGCGGAGTATTGCTTGCTACCATACCAGGCAGATGAGCAGCACCACCCGCACCAGCTATAATGATTTTTAAACCTTTTTTATGAGCGTTTTTTGCATAATCAAACATATCATCAGGTGTACGATGTGCTGAGACTACATGAGCTTCATATGGGACAGAAAAATCTTCACAAACTTTTGTTGCAGCCTCGAGTGTTTTCCAATCAGAGTCACTACCCATTATTACTCCGATTAAAGCTTTTTTGCTTGTCATGATTTTTCTCCAAAATAAATTAATGACGCAGCTTTACTAGCAACTTTTTCTGCTTCATTAATACTTGATCCCAATGCAGTGACATGCCCCATTTTTCTTTCTGTATTGCTAGTTTGTTTTCCATAAACATGTATATATGCGTTATTTATTTTTAATGCCTCTTCAATTCCATTTGGAGATCCATCACCATTTCCTCTCCCAAGCATATTAACCATAACCGCCGCTGGCACAATCATTTTTGTTGAACCGAGAGGTAAACCAAGAATTGCTCTGATGTGATTCTCAAATTGCGAACATTCGCATGCCTCTATAGTATAGTGACCACTGTTATGTACTCGGGGAGCCATTTCATTAAGTATCACTTCCCCATCTTTATAAAACATTTCAATCCCAATTGTTCCGACACCATTGATGATTTCGACTGCTTTTTTTGATAATTCATATGCCATGTCAGCAATTTCTTTTTTAATACTGGCAGGAGCTTTTACAGTGTGACATATATGATTATTCTGTATTGATTCGACAATAGGGTACATTGCAATTTCACCCTCGATACTTCTAGTGACCATTGTAGCTAATTCAGATTTAAAATCGCAAAATCCTTCAACATATAATTTTCGTTGATCACCATTTAATTTTTCCCATGCAGAATCTATATCTTTTTCGTCCCGTATTGTTACGTTACCCTTTCCGTCATAACCATTACGTCTCGTTTTTAAAATTACTGGCCAGCCAAGTCTTTTAGCTTCACGATAGATATCATTTTTAGAATCGACTTTTGCGAATGGCGCTACTTTAACACCAGCATCGCTTAAGACTTGTTTCTGCATTAACTTATCTTGTACCAAATTAATAGTAGTAGAGGATGGGAATAATTTATATCCTTTTTCCTCCAGTACTTTTAGGCTTTTTGCATCAACAAATTCATTTTCCAAAGTTACAATATCCACCTTTTTTGCTAGCGCCAGTAAATTATTAGGGTCATCCCAGTCACCATAAAGTATTTCAGATGCTAAACTTTCAGAGGGGCTATTTTGTGATTTTTCGAGTATAAAAATATTAAAGCCAAATTTCATGGCTGAAATCGCCATCATCTTTGCTAGTTGCCCCCCGCCAATAATTCCAATTCGAGGTGAACTCAAAGCTTTATATCCCAAGTTTTATGTATTTTGATCATAATTTTATTATATATATCTATAAAAAAAGGCGGCGAATTTAGCATAAAGTGGTGACTAAATCTGTATTTTATATCCATATTTTTATAAAATTGGTTGTTTTTAACCATTTTATTGGTTATTCGGAACCAAAAAAAAACACATTATTTTTTTTTTAGATTTATAAAATTATCATAAATTATTGTTTTATATAGAATTATCATAATTTTTACTAATTTGGCACGTTAACTGCATTACTTAAGGCACAAGTAGTATTTTTTTAACGTTAAAAAAAGAGGGTAATAACATGAAATGGGAAACACCTGAGTACAGCGATATTCGTTTTGGTTTTGAAGTAACCATGTACATTAACAACAAATAAAACTTCCTTCTCGCAAAGAAGACAAAAAAAGGACCATTAAGGTCCTTTTTTTTTGCGAGATTAAGAATATGAATAGGGCGTTTATAGGATTCTATTCTGTGACTGAACTTTCTTGTTCAATCAATAAATTAATAACCTTAATCATATTTTCGAAACCGCCAGCTGTCGTGCCACTCACCATATATTTTCCATTGACTATAACTGCAGGAACTCCAGTTATTTTGTAACGTTGACCCATTATATAGGCTTGTTTTATTTTAGTATTGATTTCATCCGATTCATAAGTTTTTTTGAAATCACTTTTGCTTACATTGTTATTTATAAAAAACTTTTTTATGGATGAATCATTTGATAATTTTTTCTTCTTTTGGTGAATTGCCTTGAACATTGCATTATGTATACTATTTAACACACCTAATTTTTCTGCAGTATAGTAGGCTTTAGCATGCGGGATCCAACTTTTTTGAAATATACCCGGCATTCTTCTGAACATTACATTGTCAGGTTTTGTTTTAAGCCAGTCATTTATGAATGGTTCGAAATCATAGCAATGTGGGCATCCATACCAAAATATTTCAAGAACTTCGATTTGGTTTTCCGCTTGTGTTGGTTGCGGTGGTGTAATCTCAATATAGCCGTCAAAAGCATGCACTTGACTAAAAAATGTAATAAGGCAGAAAAATGTTAGATAATTAGTTATTCTTTTCATATTAATTTCCTTCAAATATCAATAGTTCTCTTATTAATAGCCTTTAGACCTTAAACTTTCTATTTTGTGCAATAAAATTTAATTCCTACGAAGTCCTTGAATGTATTCGGAAACAGCGATAATTTCAGCTTCTGTCATGTAGCTAGCAGTTGTTCGCATTACCGCATTTAAATCATTTTTCCTTTCACCAGATTTAAACATTTTCAATTGGGTCGTAATATATTCGGCATGTTGACCTTGTATTATAGGGTAAATTGCACTTGGATTTCCTTTACCAGTTGGTCCATGGCAAGCCATGCATGCAGGAACCCCGGTATCTTTATTACCAGCTCTGTATATTTTTTGACCTAAATCAATTAAATCTGGATTTGAAAAGCCTAGTTTAATATTTTCACTTTCGAAATATGCTCCCAGATCTTTCATATCTTGTTCACTTAAATTAGCAACCATTGCAGTCATTTGGGCGTTGACTCTATCTCCACTTTTAAAATTACTTAATTGTTTAAAAATATATGAAGAGTGTTGCCCTGCTAGTTTTGGCCAGATTGGATTAATACTATTGCCATCATTTCCATGACAAGCAGCGCATGGTTGAGAAAGAGATTTACCCTTAGTTGGGTCCCCGGCCATACTAATTATTTCATTATTTTCTTTTACTTCTATTTCGACAGTATTTTGTTTCTTAGTAGTTGTCAATTTAGCTATAGCATAGAAAGCCACCATCATTAATGCGATCAGAGCTAATACAAGTGAGAAATTTCTAAAAAATATTTTATCCTGTTCTTGGCTCATTAAAGTGTGCCCTCGGTGGTAATTATATATACGTATTTATATTTTAAGTTATTATAATAGTACATTAAAATTAAATAATCGTTAGATAGTTATATTTAATATGGATAATCGTAAGCACGATTATTTAAGTCATTATTCCTCAATAATATTAAAGCGGAGAATTTATCATATATAATAAAGAACTAACAAAGGATTGGTATTCTCGCTTTGAATTTGACCTAGGCGTTGCGTCAATAAATCAGTTTCCTAACGATATAGGCAGGGAAGTCGCATTTGCTGGACGTTCAAATGTCGGCAAATCAAGTGTTATCAATAAGATTACATCAAGAAATAATCTTGCTAGAACCAGTAAGCTGCCTGGGCGCACTAGGGAATTAAATTATTTTTCTTATGATCGCGATAGGAGAATAGTTGATTTACCTGGGTATGGTTTTGCAAGAGTAGACATTTCTACTAAAAATAAGTGGAAAAAATTAATAGACTATTATTTTCAAAAAAGAGGATCATTATGCGGTGTTTTCTTGATCATAGATATACGACACCCACTAAAAAGCTTTGATCAAATGATGCTTGATTATTGCCAAACTAGGAATCTAGCTCTTCATATTTTGCTTAATAAGTCTGATAAGATTTCAAAAAACATGGCAAATCAGACAATTAAGAAAATTGAGAGCAAAATAATGGCACCTAATTTAACTATACAATTATTTTCATCGTTAAAAGGTGTCGGCGTTGATGATGCTCGTCTGAGGCTCGCAGATTGGCTATTTTGAGCGGGTAAAAACTGCCCCGGATTAGTGCTTATCTAGGGATACTTGGTTATCCGGGGCTGAATGGTTTGCCAGTTTGGGAATGACTGGCGACGACTCTCTGTCTAAGGGAGGAAAAGACAGAATAGTGCGTATAAACATTTGAGCATCGTAAATCTCAAAAGTTCCACTAGAAATAATTTTGTCAATAAGAAATTCTTTATGCACAATTTTTGAGCTTCGACGTGCTATTTTCAATAACATGCGACCTAACACTTCATAAATATGGATATTAGCTGTGTAAGTTACTGTTTTTTAGAAGATAATAAAACTGGTTACTTTTTGATAGTTTTAGCTAATTCGAAATAATTACGTTAGTTTTCTGATCAAAAATGCATTGCTTCCACAGAGTTATCCACAGAATATGTGGATAAATTTGATTAAAAAAGACCTAATTAGACGTAGATTTAGACATACCATACTTACGACGAAATTTATCAACTCTACCGGCCGTATCAAGAATTTTTTGCTTTCCAGTATAGAAAGGATGACATTCTGAACATACATCGATATGAAGATCGCCGACATATGTAGATTTCGTCTTAAAAGTATTACCACAGCTGCATTGCACTGTAATCTCATTATATTCTGGATGTATTTCGGCTCTCATCAAATTTACCCTAATTTTTTAATCATAATTCAAATGAAACGGGCGGGGATTTTATGCCAATATTAAAATTTTCGCAATTAATTAAAGACTAACTTGTCGATTACTGGATGTTAAATTCTGCCATCACAGGCGTATGGTCAGAAGGCCTTTCAAGTTCCCGTGGTTCTTTATCGATGTAGCAATTTAGACATTGTTCAGAGAATTTTTCGGATGCCAATATATGATCAATTCTTAAACCCCGCCCCCTTTTGTATGAAGCAGCTCGGTAATCCCACCAAGAGAAATTTCCATTTTCTTTATTATTTATTCGAAAGCAATCTACGAACCCATGTGACAATAGCTTTTTGAACTCATTACGTTCTGCATCACTAACTAATATTCCGCCATTCCATTCATTTGGGTCATGAACATCTCGGTCTTCTGGTGCTATATTAAAATCACCCAATATGATTAATTGGTCATTTTTTTTCTGTAGGTCATTAACAAATGAGTGAAGTTTTGAAAACCACTCTAGTTTATATTTATATTTTTCGGAATCAATTTCTGAACCATTTGGGACATATATATTTAGTATAACTATATCTTTTACTCTAATTGTTAATACACGTTTTTGCTCATCATTATAATTTGGTATTTGAGTCGATATCACCTCAATGGGTGATTTTGAAATTGTTGCAACACCATTGTATGTTTTTTGACCAACAAATTTTACGTGGTATCCTTTTTCTTCAATTAGATCTAGGGGAAAATTGTCATCAGTAGATTTTGTTTCTTGAAGGGCTAACACATCAGGATCTGCCTTTTTCATCCACTCTAAAACATGAGGCAATCTTACTTTGAGGGAATTTACATTCCAAGTTGCAATCTTAAACACGATAATAATGACAATCATTCATAAAAATAATTTTTTTTTCATTAAATTCTAAACCCACCGTGTCTTCGTCGGTTTAAGTAATCAATAATAAAGGCACCTGCAGCTGATCCAAGAATAAAAATGATTATAAAAGCTGTAAAAGATGAATCATTTTTTGTTTGAACATTATTCTGGCTATCATTAACTTTCATACCAGACGATTCTAGTTGTTCAACTAGCTGCTGGTTAGCATTTTTAAGTTGATCGATATCAGCAATTAACTTTTCTGAAGATTCAAAATTTCCTGTATTTGATTTTATATTAGTGAGTTCAACTTGTAGTTGCCCTACTTTTAAGCGCTCTGTTTTCAATTCCTGCTCTAGATCAGCGTTGGAGACTGATTGATTGTTATTTTGTTTTAGTAGCGTTATTTCTTCCTGTAATTTTTCATTTTCAGTTGTTAGTTTTTCAATCTCTATATTGCCTGGTCTTTTACTTTGTACATTTTGGGTATTTATCCAACCGCGAACACCTTCAGCCTCTTCGACATGAATTAGATCATTATCCCTTTCAATAACAGTTAATTCAGAACCACTCGGTACAAGTTTGATAATTGGGCTCTGATTTGAGGGTTCTTGATGTAGACCAATTTTTATCTTATCAATAACATAAACCTGCTCAGCGCAGACTTCAGCTATTGAGAAACATACCAGAGTTACAAAAAATAGTTTAAAAGTTTTCATATCATCATGTGTATCTTAAATTTATTTATTAAGCTGCAATCCCTGAATGTCTCAAAAGTGCATCAATTTTTGGTTTACGACCTCTAAATTTTACAAATAAATCCATTGGTTCACAGCTACCGCCTTTTTCCAAAATTGTTTCTAGAAATTCTTTTCCTGTGTTTTTATCAAAGATACCTTTTTCTTCAAATTTAGAAAAGGCATCTGCGGACAAAACTTCTGCCCATTTGTAACTATAGTAACCAGCTGCGTATCCTCCTGCAAAAATATGCGAAAAACTATTTTGAAAACGGTTAAATGACGGGGTATCAATGACAGCAATAGATTTTCTTACATCATCAATAAGTGTCTGAATATCTAGTTTTTCATTTTCACTAAATTCCATATGAAGACGAAAATCAAATATTGCAAATTCAAGTTGTCTAATCATTTGCATTGCTGTTTGAAAGGTTCTGGTTTTGCTCATATTTTCAAATAAATCCTCACTTATTAATTCTCCAGTTTCATAGTCACACGCAAATAAGTCTAATGCTTTTTTTTCCCAGCAAAAATTCTCCATAAATTGACTTGGTAATTCAACCGCATCCCATGGAACGCCATTTATTCCAGATACACCGCTATAATCAATTTTTGTCATCATATGGTGCAAGCCATGACCAAACTCATGAAATAAAGTAATTACTTCATCATGAGTTAATAGAGTAGGTTTACCATCAACTGGGGGGGTGAAATTACAGGTAAGGTATGCGACAGGGTTTTGTATAGTTGTCCCAATCTTCTTTCTAAGAATACATTCATCCATCCATGCACCGCCACGTTTATTACGTCTAGAAAAAAGATCAAGATAGAAACTTCCCTTTATTGCGTTGTTGTTATCAAGGATATCAAAAAATTTTACATCTTTATGCCACGTATCAACACCCTCTCTTACTAAAATTTTTACATCGTATAACTTGTTTGTAATTTTAAAAAGGCCTTCAATGACTTGATCTACAGGAAAGTATCGTCTGAGATCCTCTTGAGAAATAAAAAATTTCATTTTTCTCAATTTTTCAGAAAAGTATGGAATATCCCATGCATCAAGATTTTTTAAACCTTCAGTATGAAAAGCAAATTTTTTTAGTTCATCGTATTCTTTTTTGGCGATTTTTTTTGAACGTTTTGCTAAATTATCTAGGAATAACATAACTTCATTTGGAGTTTTCGCCATCTTTTTTTCAAGCGAATATTCAGCGTAGTTTTTAAATCCCAATAATTTAGCTTTTTCAGTTCTCAGTTTTAGTATTTTATACATCAAATCTGTGTTGTCCCATTTCCCACCATCCGGCCCTAAATCTGATGATCTTGTTACATAAGCACAATACATTTCTTTTCTTAGTTCGACATTTTCAGCGTATTTCATAACGGGCATATAGAGAGGAAACTCTAGTGTAAATAACCATCCTTTTTTATTCTCATTTTTTGCGGTATCAGCAGCTAGTGCTTTAACAGAGTCCGGTATTCCTATAAGCTCGCTTTCTTTTAATATATGTTTCTTCCATGAATGAGTTGCATCTAATAAATTCTCTTCAAATTTAGTTTGAAGTTCAGAAATCTCCTTTTGAATTTTTTTATACTTTTTTTTATGTTTTTCATCTAACTCAATACCTGATAATCGAAAATCTTTAAGTGCATTATCTATAATTTTTTGTTGAGGTCCTGATAATTTTTTATAGGATGCGCTTTTTGAAAACTTTTCATATGCTGCATACAGTGGTTTATTTTGACCTATCTCGGTCGAGTGATTAGAGATATTTGCTATACATTCTTTGTATGCCTTACGTATATCATTATTATCAGCAACTGAGTGTAAATGACTAGCTGGTGACCACGTTTGATGTAGCAGTTCTTCTTGATCCTCGATTTTTTGGAAGAAATTTTCCCATGAGTACATTTGTGTATTATTTATTAAATCTTCGATACTCTTTTTATTATTATTAATTAATTCGTCAATAGCAGGTTTTATATGCTCAGCTTTAATTCTATCGAACGGGGGGAGATCAAATTTTTCAAGCAAGGGGTTTTCTTTAGTCATAATTTAATTTTATTGTTTAGTTAGGACATGAGATGTTATGACAACTTTGACCTTTTACACAAATTATTCATTAAAAGATATTTCAATATCTAAGAGAAAAAACATTTTAATCCTTTTATCTATATGATTTTGTTATATATTTATTCTTAATTGATAATAATTCTTATTTAAAATAACATAAGTTGATAATTATTAGTATAAAAAAATACAGGGATGATAATGAAAAAAATACTCATATCATTGATTTTATTAATTTGTGGGCAGTTCGTTTGTGCCGCTGAAGTTAATATCTACTCTGCTAGAAAAGAGGCCTTAATCAAACCAATATTAGATAGATTTACAACGGAAACAGGTATAAAAGTCAATCTAATAACAGGTAAAGCAGATACATTTATAAAAAGAATTGAAGTTGAAGGAAAAAATACGCCTGCCGATATTTTATTAACTGTTGATGCCGCCAGGCTAGTTAGAGCTAAGGACAAAGAATTATTTCAGTCAATTGATTCAAAAATATTAAGTAGCGTTATACCTGCTCACTTACGTGATATTGATAATCATTGGTTTGGGTTATCTCTTCGCTCCAGAGTAATTGTGTATAACCCCGACAAAGTTAGTTCTAATGACATCATCGGCTATATTGATCTTGCAAATGATAAATGGAAAGGTCGTATATGTGTGCGCTCGTCATCAAATATCTATAATCAATCGCTAGTTGCATCATTAATTGCACATCACGGAATAATGGAAACAGAGAGATGGGCATCAAAGTTAGTTACAAATTTTGCAAGAACACCAAAAGGTGGTGATAGAGATCAGATAAAGGCAGTTGTAGCTGGGGTATGTGATCTTGCTATAGTAAATAATTATTACTTAGCTGGAATGCTAGATTCTAATAAAGATGAGGAGGTGGCTGCAGCCGAAAAGGTTAAATTATTTTGGCCAGATCAAGATACCTACGGTGCACATTTTAATGTTAGTGGCGCTGGTATATTAAAATATGCAAAAAATAAAGACGAAGCGATAAAATTATTAGAGTATCTTGTCACTATTGAAGCCCAACAATGGTATTCAGATGTAAATTACGAATACCCTGTAATTCTAGATGTTAAAATTTCCTCTATTTTGAAAAAGTGGGGAGCTTTCTCTATGGATACTTTAGCTCTTAATTTGTTAGGCAGGTATAATAGCGATGCTGTTAAATTAATGGATCGTGTAGGTTGGAAATAATCATATAGTGATTTAGATGATAGTTAGTAACTCTGTTCAGTATTTACAACGTAAATCAAGTTTAATATGTGATATTTTAAAAAGATCAAGTCCGAGTTTAGCATTAATTTTATTTTCATCATTTTTTTGTATCCCAGTTCTTATAGTTTGTGGTTCTTTATTCCTGCCATTTGATGAGACATGGACTCATTTAGTCGATACTGTTTTATCTGATTATGTTTTAAACTCCTTTTATCTATTAATTGGCGTTGGTTTTTTTAGTTTACTATTAAGTGTAGTACCAGCCTGGTTAGTGACGATGTATAAATTCCCAGGAAGCCGCTATCTTCAGTGGGCAATCCTCTTACCCATGTCAATGCCTGCTTACATTATTGCGTATAGTTACACAGGAGCATTTGATGCTGCTGGTCCAGTTCAAACGACAATAAGAGATATGACAAATTTACAATATAATGAGTATTGGTTCCCAGAAATTCGTTCTCTTGGGGGCGCAATAGCGATGTTGTCTTTTGTTTTATATCCATATATTTATTTATTGGCACGTGCTTCATTCATTGAACAATCAGTGTGTGTTTTGGAGGTGTCAAGAACTCTAGGATGCAATGCTCTGGGTGCATTCAAACGAGTTGCGTTACCTCTTGCAAGACCAGCCATTATTGTTGGGTTATCACTAGTGTTAATGGAGACACTGGCTGATTATGGCACAGTTCAATATTTTGGAATATCGGCCTTTACAACCGGTATATTTAAAACATGGTTTGGTATGGATAATAGTTTGGTTGCTTCTCAGTTATCCGCGATATTATTATTGTTTGTTTTTGTATTTTTATTTTTAGAAAGGCGTTCAAGAAAATTATTAACTCTTCATCATACAAGCAATCGATACAGCCCTCTTACAAAAGAGAAGTTAACAGGCATTAGAGGATTTTTATCTTTTATTGTTTGTTTCACGCCGTTATTGTTTGGTTTTATTATTCCTGTTAGTTTTTTAGTTGATTGGGCAATTAATGCATATTCACAAGTTTTTGATATTGATTTCTACAGACTATTTATGAATAGTATTTTTCTTGCTTTTATTACTTCATTGCTTGCTTTATTTATCGCTTTACTCTTAGGCTACATTAATAGGAATAATTTTTCGCTTGTTAATAGATTTCTTGTTCGTTTTATAAGTCTTGGTTATGCCGTGCCTGGCACGGTAATTGCTATAGGCGTTTTGATTCCATTTGCATGGTTCGATAATAAATTAGATAATTTTTTAATTACAAATTTCAATACTAGTAGCGGTTTATTGATTAGTGGGACACTATTTATTTTAATCTTTGCATACCTCGTTAGGTTTCTTACGATTCCGATCAATACAGTGGAGGCATCATTGGAAAAAATAAAGCCAGGAGTAGATGAAGTAGCAAAAACAACCGGTATGTCACATTTCAATTTAATGAAGAAAATACATATCCCAATTATGAGGGGGAGCTTATTGACATGTTTATTATTAGTTTTTGTTGATGTTTTAAAAGAACTTCCTGCTACTCTAATCCTTAGACCATTTAATTTTAATACCTTAGCCGTTCGTACTTTCGAATTAGCGAATGAAGAACGATTAGCTGAGGCAGCAGTACCAGCCTTAGCAATTGTTATTGCAGGAATTATTCCAGTTATTATTATTAGTAATTCAATCTCACGATCGAGACCTGGTTATGAGTAATTCAATCGAAATTAAAGAACTATCTTTAGAAATAGAGGGTCGTCCAATACTTGATAATATATCTTTTGGTTTGGGGGAAATAGAAATCGCTTGTTTGCTTGGACCCAGCGGTAGCGGTAAAACATCATTGTTACGCTGTATTGCTGGGTTTGAAAAAATTAATCATGGCGAAGTTTTCATAAAAGGAGTTATTGCAAGCAAACTAGATCATCATATACCTGTTGAACAAAGAAATATTGGGATGGTGTTTCAAGATTATGTCTTATTTCCACATATGGATGTAAGTAAAAATATAACATTTGGACTAAAGGATATTTCTTCCCTAAGAACTAAAGAACGTCTGGATGAATTAATCGAACTGTTTGGATTAAATGAACATACTAACAAATATCCTCATCAATTGTCTGGTGGGCAGCAGCAGCGAGTTGCATTAGCAAGAGCAATGGCACCAAGACCCAGCGTACTTTTGTTGGATGAGCCATTTGCGAGCTTAGATATTGAATTACGCGAATCATTGGCATGTGAACTTCGCTCCATATTAAAGCAGGATAGCGTAGCAACAATCATGGTTACTCATAATCAATTAGAGGCCTTTGCTATGGGAGATATTATTGGGGTTATAGATAATGGAAAACTGAAACAGTGGGATACCGCATTCAATTTGTATCATCAACCTAAAACATTAAATGTTGCTAATTTTATTGGCGAGGGAACTTTTATCCAAGGAGAGATTATAAATAGTACTGATGTGAAAACTGATATTGGTAGAATAAAGGGGCAGGTGCCCCACAACATTGATGTAGGAAAAAAAGTTCGTGTTTTGATTCGCCCAGATGATATTTTGCATGATGATGAAAGTAAGTTAACTGCGCTTGTCAGAAACAAAGCATTTAGAGGTGCCCAATTTCTGTATACCTTAGAGACTAAAAATGGTTTTATTATACAAAGTCTAGTACCAAGCCACCATGATCATGCTATAAATGAGCCTATAGGAATTAAAATAGAGATTGACCATTTAGTTATATTCGCAGACGAGATTGATTAAAAAAAGTATTTTTTTTATTATAATATTGACG
>CEVL01011722.1_pt1 | contig 14150 bp, 6 predicted proteins | sample 427051 | NCBI WGS metagenome assembly CEVL01 (sample SAMEA2623673, study PRJEB7988) | marine metagenome | biome: marine biome (ENVO:00000447); feature: surface water layer (ENVO:00002042); material: "saline water (ENVO:00002010), including plankton (ENVO:xxxxxxxx)" | depth 5 m
GCAAATCCTCTGCTGCCATGATGTAAGAGTGCGCCCATGTCATTGCACTTACGTAACAAAGACGGTCACAGTAAGGAGTAATTTGGGTGAAATCTCTAGCTTCACAAATCTTCTCTACTCCACGGTGAATGTATCCTAATTCTGCTTCTGTATCGGTAACAGTTTCTCCATCTACCTTTACACGCAGAGTCCACAATCCATGAGTCATCGGGTGTTGAGGCCCCATTGTAATCCACATTTCTGCCATGATAACACCTCACTTAACTCGGCCCTCATCCACCGGTTTTCTATCGAATCCTTGCGGATCATCGTACATTTCATTGAAATCGTGATATCGAATCTTATGCTGTCTTTGCAGCGGATGGAATCCAACTGGCGAGTCGTGAGGATTTAGCACACGGTGCATGTTTTCGTGGCCTTCAAAATCAATTCCAACCAGATCCCATGTTTCTTTTTCATTCCAATCTGCTCCAACCCACAAATCTTGAATCGAAGGCACAGAAGGTGAATCTCCTGCTTCCAGTGGGATAAAAATCTCGAACTCCATCGGAATGTCGTCGCCTTCGAGGCCTTCTCCTTCATGCACGGTCATGGTGTGTGGCTCTACATTTTGTATGGGCCACCGGTGCATATGATACGCTACTTCCCAACCTCTTTCAGCATCGCCTGAAGGATAGTGTGTGCCACTAATCATTGCGCAATGGTTCACTCCAAGTTCATTCTTCATGTGCTTAGCAACTGCTCTCCATTGCTCAGGTGAACAAATAATTCTAACAAACTCAAATTTCTTTCCAGCCGAATGTGCGACGACTTCGGCGCTAACACCAGCATCGGCAAACCTCGCTGATAGATTTTCAGCGGCAGCTTTTGCTGCAGAAGAGTTCTGCTCCATGGTAATCGTAGTTCCCATTTCAGTCATCTCCTACGATTACTGGCTTGTCACCATCTCGACCGGTTGAAGGCGCTCCACCAATCCTGATTATCTTCTCTCGAAGTTTACCAAAACCATCGATAAGTGCTTCAGGACGAGGTGGACATCCAGGAATGTAAACGTCTACTGGAATTACTGTGTCGACACCTTCCAAGATATTGTAAGATTGATAGTAAGGTCCGCCTGAAATTGCACATTCGCCCATTGCGATACAATACTTTGGCTCCGGCATTTGCTCCCATAGACGAACAATCGGGTCTGCGAACTTCTTCGAAATTGGTCCGTTAACTAGCAAAACATCGGATTGGCGGGGACTTGAGCGGAACAATACTCCGAATCTGTCACCGTCGAATCTTGGAGTTGCTGAAGCAGCCATCTCAATCGCACAGCACTTGATTCCAAGGTGGAGTGTGAACAAAGATTTGCGCCCAGCCCAATTGAAGAAGCGGCCAGCAAGTACACTCAGCAATTGCTTGATTTTGGTAGCCTTCAGCGCTTCATCGGTAACATCACCGACAATCTCTACCAGTGTTCTACTGTTGAATGTGGTATAATTCTCTCCTGTATCACTCATCATATCACCTCAGATGTAAATGCGACCTCGCTTGCGGAAAACATGCCATACGCCAAGAACCATAGTTGCAAAGAATATCGTTAGAACAATCATCTCTGTTCCAACTACATCGATTGGGTCGGATGAAGATGCGCCGGTAGCATCCATAGCTAACAGTCCACCTAATGCCATGAACATGAATGCAACATCGAAAACAAGGAAAATAATCGCATACCAATAATACTGGAAGTGGAATTGAATCATCGCTTCTCCAACCGGTTCTGAACCACATTCATAGGTTGAAAGGCGACGAGGATATAGGCTGTGATCACGCTCATATCCTTCCATTAACCATGATTTGGTCATGTGTGGACGCGAGGAGTCGACCTTGGGCATAACGAAGTATTGAGTGATGAATGCACCCAATGGCATGCCTATACCAATTAGAGTCATCCACAACATCGAAAGATAGGTGCCTGTTACCGTTTCTGCCCCGACCAACTATGCCACCAACTGAGAGCGTTGACACTCTCTTGTCACGCCCACTCGACAACCGTCCATAAGCGTTGTCTAGCGACACTAGAGTTGGGAGCAGGTCAATTATGACCCCGTAGGGGTCAATTTCGGCGGCGCATAGCAAGGTATGCGAAACCAACTAGGACCAATGCTCCAATACTCATCAGCACATTAGGAGTGATGTAAGAATTCAAAGCAAACTCTTCTGGTTGTCCGTTTACTGTTAGTTCGATGTTTTCTCGGCCTGCAAGCCCTATGTCGGTCGGTTCAGCAGATAGGGTGAATTTGAAAGAGTCTTCCACCTCAGCAGTTTCTCCACCCGGAGGGTTGACTTTAGCCGTGATAATTACTGATTCTCCTTCTTCTATTGTGCAGAGAATGTGATCGCCATTGCTAGAACAACCTGACCCTGACTCATAGCTCAAGATTACGCTCCATCCTCTCATTCCCCCACTTGAGAAAATCTTGAATTCTGATTCGACGTTGCCTGAATTGAATAGTTCAACCTTAAACTTCGGGGAATTACCAATTTCTCCGAAAGTAATGTCTCTCTCTACATCCCCCTCTAGTATTAATTCAGCATCAAGCACGGTTTCAACAGACAGAGAAAAGGTCACCTTACCGCTCCGATTTGCAGCATTAGAGACTGAAGTTACCACCATTTCTAGCAATCCGCCATCGCCGTTTTCGGCACCCGTGTTAACCTGTATTTGCAAAGTAACGATTGCATAGTATATCATTGGAGTATGTGAATCTACCAAACCATTGTCAACAATCTTCTCGAAAATTTTGTCTTCGGTTGAACCGATTAATGGAGAATTCGCAAGATGGTAGAATTGGCCTGTTGATTCATTGAATGCCCCCCAGCCCTTTGGAACTAGGATTGGGCCATCGACAGGCATCCCACGATATGTCAAAGTGCGAGTTGCAGTACCTGATAATCCTGAGAAATCAAAGATTGCTTCGTCTGTCATATCACCAGTGTTTGTAACTTTGATATTGAACGATTGACTACCTCCTGGAGGAAGCACTATGATTGAATTACGAGATAGATCATCTTGTGAATTCATAATTATTGCATCCATGGCAAAATCTCGATTTGAAAGAATCGCTCTGAATACAAATTCTAGTTGATTATCAGGGACGCCATCATCGTTCTCGTCCCCATTATTGTTGTCTCCCAAATTAGTTACGCGAACAGTAAGCCTGGAGCTTTCCAATTCTTCTTCGCCATCGATTGAAACAACGAGGTACATTATCACAGTTGAACGGGCATCGATATCGATTTCTGTGACAACTGTTCCATCTTCAGTCTCGAAATGCTTGCCCCATGGCGGTTGAGCTGTTTGAGAGATTACTGAAAATCTGAATCTATCGAGAGTGTTTCCGTCATTGGTAACCGTCATCGGGAATTGAACGGTAGTATCTGACCTACCGGTTTGATCTTCGGCAGGAGCGCCACCACTCATTCCGTGAACTGCCTTGACTGTGACTGTCAACTCTTGTGTATCATATGCTCCGCCGCTAGAAGTCGGTAGTACCGAGAATGTGATTGTGACCTCTTCGGTCGCTAAAGCGTTCAATGGAAGCGAAATTGTAACATCGATTGTGCCGGTTTTTTCGTTACTGAATCTAGACTGGGTTGAGATGGTCGAAGATTCCAGTGAAACAGCCCACCCTGTAGGAGGGGAAGAGGCTGAAATTCTGAATGTATCTGGCCCATTTCCTTGGTTTGTAACAGTCAGGGTTGTAGTAGAATCTTGACCCGGTTCAATGTTGTACAAACCGGAGTTGCCTAAAGACAGGGATGCGCCATGTGATTGGCCTACAGTTACGGTTACTGCAGTACGACACTTCCAAGCATTGCCATCTTTTCCTTCAATGTAAAACTCGTTCTGAGTGTTAGCCTCAACTGAGTCGTCCGGAGTAATTTCAATTGTGAATTCTTTCTCGCCGTTTCCATTGTTATAATTCAACATCCCGCTAGATGCTCCGTCCACAGTTGCCCAATTGGAATTACTACCATTGAATCCAACGCTAATCGACCAATCTGTATTGCCATCATTCGAATATGTAGCAACCAAGGAACCGGTTTCTCCCGGTTCAAGAGACAGGCTTGTTTTAGACAATGAAGAAGAGCATTTCTTCAATTCTGGAACGAATAGGCTGAATTCCTCTGTATCTGAAGCGCTTCCGTTAGGATTTTGATCGTTGGTTACAACGCCTTCAATTTCCCAACAATACTTGTCGCTTTCCTTACCTTCTGGAACTTCCAATGTTACCGTAACCCATTCTGAGGACCCGTTGTCCAATGTTACAGATTCTGGCTCGACATCAATCGACATACTGCTATCAGACTTACATCCTGATCCGCTTCTAGGGTCGACCGTTAATTGGATCGTTTCCTGAACTCTACCTGTGTTCTCAACCTCTACATCCCACTCTATGGTGGATTCGCCATTCCAAGTTGGATTGACTGGAGCATCAATTGTAAGGTCGACTGCAAAAACAGTCGAGCCTGCTCCATCTCCTGCCGTTGTTTCAACATCTTGTGATTGTTGAGCAGGTTGGCCTGGTTGGTCAGGAGGAGTAACCTGCTCATTGGCATTCGCAGTTACAGTTGTAATACAAGAGTCCTCTGCGTTTTGAGCAAGTGTAACATTGAGGAATGTCTCGCCATAATCATTCGCATCAATCGGTTGTCCAATCTGCCCTATTGCTGAAGAATATCCAGTACAATCCTGTTCATTGGTTGCTGCTAAATTTACGGATACAGGGTTTGCACCGTTGTTATAGACGCGAACAGTGTATTCCGCAGTCTCTCCTGGATTCACAGTTTGCGCACTTGGAGAAATAGAAACTGAAATGTTTGCATCCCTGCCTGAATCGTCCGCAGTGACTGGGTTCGCAATAGCTGGAACCAGTGAAAATAGCATCAAAGCAACCAATAAGACACTGGTGATACTTTGACCGGCTGATAGGTCTTTCTTGCGGGGTTCCATGAACCCCGGTCGAGGTGGTCACATGAAAAGGCTATGGACAAATGCTCAATTCAATCTACATTTACAAAAGTCGTTGAAGAAGCCCCACAATGGACACAAGTTTTGACCTTACAAGTAGAATGATAGCGCGCTCCACATGAAGGACAGCCCACCATCGCGGTTAATATCGGCTGTCTGCAAGCAAAACAGGGAGTTGTATTGGATTGTTGTACTGGAGTGGCAAATGACTCTTGTACTGGGGCCGATGATGGCATAACCGATTCATTTCTATTTTTGAGGAATATAACTAAACCAATAATGATGATTAAAGGAATGATCACCAAAACCGACAAGATGATTGGACTCAAGTTAGATGAGTCTTCAATAATCGCATCTCCTTCGCTAGAAACATCTAATTCAATCCTTGAATTTTCTAAATCTTCGATGCCTGATATAGAAATCTCAAGTGTTCCACTACCGGGCTTAGTAGCAGTAATGTCCAGCCTAATCTTCTGAGATTGGCCTGCTTCTAGGTCAACTGAATCCGCACCATCAAAATCGACGTCCCACCCACTAGGAGAACTGACCTCTATCGCCCCTGAGACCAAGGTGTTTCCAGTGTTGGTTATTGTCAACTGTAAGACTGAAGGCTGGTCTGTTTCAAGAACCAATGGTCCATCGACCTTCCAAGAAACCTCTTTGGAAAGTGCAACCAACATAGTTACTGATTCATTGATTGAAACCATATCTCCTGACAATACAACTTTGAATTCCGGTTCAGATGCTGGGTCTGCCATTGCAGAGATGATTATCGTACATGTTATTGGTTTGATATCCCCCTTGGAAATTGAACCCGGAGAGGTACAATCTCCCAGCAGATTATTGTCTAATTGTAGAGTTGCTGTTGGACTCCAAGATACGCTTTCGCTATTCTCTACCAGCCAAGTGTAATTGATTGGAACACCGGTCGGGTGTTGCCCTGGACCAAATATATTGGTCCAAGTTTGTCCATTGATTTCAACCGATGCAAATGTGAGTGCGGGATTTGGTAATACTACTACTTCAATATCTTCAGAGTGGCTCCAAGAATATTGAGTGGAATCCATAATCAACTTGATTTCGCCACTTCTTGCATCCTGTTGAGCTGTAATTGAAATTGCAAAATTTCTAGATTCAGTCCAAGACAACTCAAAATCCTCAAGGATTGTATTTTGTAACCATCCAAGCGGTAATTGCAAGGTGGGATTTAACATCAAATCGATGTTGCCTTTATTCTCGACACTATACTGTAGAGAGATTGTATTCCCAGGGGTTATCGAAGAGAATGATGATTCTAAATCTACTGTGACATGTGAAATCTCTTCAACTACGAGAGGTAATTCATAATCAACAATTTTCCCCTCTTCACTTTGAGACACCACTTTCAGGACAACTGTCAATTCTGCACCTGCTAAGGTCATAACTTGAGGAGGAGTAAATGAAATTCCTATGTTCATTTGACCGTCTTCCAGCATCAAGCCTGTTGATGCCGAATTAGCTCCTCCTTGTGCAGAAAGATCATCGAAACCTGCGTACCATCCAGGTGGAGATTCCAAGAACAGGTCGTATCCAATATCATCATTACCTAAGTTGAATAATCTAATGTCAACAGAAGTAACATTAGATGGGTTAACAGGAATTGATGTGTAATCAAATTCTATTCTGGTATCAGCGAGTACTGGAACATCTAATGTTAGAACATAAGGACTACTCACATCGTTGTCTTCATCATAACCTAACAAATTGATGAAATATATTCCTGGGCTTGGGCCTGAAGGATGAACTAAGGTGACATTTACCAAAACCCCTTCTTGCCCATCTAATTCGAAGTCGGTTTGGTCAAGGCCGACATACCAAGAGAGTGCAGAATTGCTAGGGCTGGTTACACCTGTTGATGAGATTGATGCGTTAGTGGTTAGCAAAGCGGTATTGGTTAGCGTAACCTGCCACGAGGAGGATGTTGCATTGATGTCATCCAAAGTCACAGTTGAAGATGCTGCCTCAATTCGAACACCGGGTGTTGTTACATTTACAACAACATCCATCCTATTGTTGCCTTCATTGATCTCATCTATATTATCGGATGAATCCACTAAGAAAGTAAGAGTCCTTGAACCCGCAGTTTGAGGTTGCCAATTCCAGAACAAAATCTTGGAACCACCAGGTCCTAAATTGAAAGTTTGTGAATTAAGGAATAGGCCTTCTTCTTGGAAAATAACCTCTACGTTTTCAGCCTCAACGTTGCCCAAATTCGATACTTGCATCTCTACCAATACATCATCTCCAACTTGAGGTATGGAAATGTCTGTACTAAATGAAGAAGGAATCGGAGAAGGGTCGGGTCTCAAATCGTTGACTCCTACCCCAGAAACAGCAACTGCGAATGGTTGTGCTCGAGAACCTGAGTGGCCTGCATCGGTTACTTTCACTGTCCATAATCCCATTTCTGCTGAATCGACAAGTACGACTTCTACATTGTTCAATGTATCATAATTGCCGCCTTGGATTGAGCGGCCTTGAGAGAATTCGTTACCTTTGTATTCGACCCCGCTTGGAGTTGTGACTAGCAAATTCAGATTGTTTACAAGTTGTGTATTTGAGAACCTTGAACCTCGCTCATCCGACCATGCTACTACAGCTTTGAACGCTTGGTTTGGAGTGGTGATATTGAATGAATAACTCTTTGAGTTTCCAGTTGAAGATAGTACTGAACGGTCATCGACCCATATTCCTCGACCATTATTTGGTGCTAGAGTTCCTTTGAGGTCAATTCTTCCCCACCCCTCATCCATATTTGGTATATCTCGAGTCCCAACATCTCTTGCACCCAAGATCATCAATGCCTTCACCAATGCACCTTGAGGTTCAGGCCTTTGAGCAACTTCTGTGATATATTCACGAATTAGGGCTGCAGTTCCTGCAGCATTAGGAGTTGCCATACTCGTACCTGTGTATTCTAGGTACCAGTTACTAGTCCATGTTGCTCCACCAATATCGGTCGCTTCTTGAGCCCTGCATGAGCGCACATATCCACCCGGAGCAAGAATGTCAGGCTTGATTCGTCCGTCATCAACTGGACCTCTACTAGAACCATCCATTATCGAATTAGGTGCACCGGAATATCTGTTCTGTGAATTGCCGACTGTAATGGTGTTCTTGGCAGTACCCGGGGCGCCAATCGTATCGCTATCTGGGCCATCGTTTCCAGCAGCGAACAATACAGTCAAACCTTCTCTGCCGCTGTAATATTGGTCGTAATATCTTGCTCTATCATCCACATCCTCGGAAGTCGAAGTATATGCTCCCCAATCAGACGACGAGGATGAACCCCAGGAATTTGTATGAGTTCGCGCTCCATTACTATACGCGGTATTCAGCATATTGTTGATGCTAGACCACTGGAAATTGCCATTGTTATCATTCTCCATCGCTTGGAAATACAATTCTGCTTTAGGCGCAATTCCTTCATAATTACCTCTGGTTCCATCACCTAATACAGTGCAAGCAACGTGCGTACCATGCCCTGAATGTGCATCAGCAGTAGAACCATCTCCGATAACATCAACGTTGCCGATTATTCGATTTCCAAAGTCGCCATGATCATGGTCCAATCCTGAATCTGCAACAGCAACAATCTGTCCCGAACCATCGAGGGCTGTTGTGTAATATTGCTCCATGGCATTGATGTTCATATGGTTTCGAGATTGGTCATTCCAAATTGTAAGACTTGGCTGAGGACCAATCCAAGCAACTGACGGTTCTGCTGCAATTGAAGCGATAGATGATTTCGTATATCCATCATATCGACCTGTTTCGGCAAAGGATGAATCTTCGAGGAAATTATGCGCCACTAAATCAAGTTCTTGATGCAATCTCATACCCCAATTATCCGAAATGTCTACCCCAGGCAATATTGTGTCTGCTCGCCAAGACTCTATTCTAACTGGCGTATCTTCTAGAGATTCCATGACCGTGAAATCAACTAGCATTGCTAAAGGCACAGGCTGTACTGAAGCAATACCTTGGATAGACATCATACTAGTAAGACCGTTTTGAGTGCCTTGAACCAACAAACCAGATGGTGCAATAAATTCTCTAACCTCCACTCCAGGTTGGTCTGAAATCAGATTCCTAACTTCAGAAATCCGGAATTCCGTCGATACAAGAACCAATGATAAATCCGGTCGTGAAGTCAACAACTCATCAGGAATTGAATGGTCAAACAGCACTCCTGAAGCATCGTGAATCCCTAGCCTAGAATGAGCTAAAAGTGGGCGTTGTTCGAGTGATAATGATTCATCTAATTCACCGACTAGATTACGAATTGAATCTTCAGGTAAATCAAACCTAATCCACTCAACATTCGATTCTTCCGTATTAGTTACCGGTTGATTCGCAACCGGAATTCCTGACAGAAGGAATATTATGAGCAACAAGAAGGCTCTACGCACATGCCTAGGCCGTCGAAAGTTCGTTTTAGGAGTTACCTTGAATAGTCTCAAAGGAACCACGTTACTTCTTCACAATCATTGTGGAATTTTTCTGTAACATTTTCTGAAACTTTGTGAAGGAATTGCTCAGTATTTTCTTCTCCTCTAAAATTGGTCCACACAATTTCAATCTGAATTGTATATTCATCCCAAACAGAATATCCTCTCACATCCAATTCCATTTTGTCACCAGATATACTTGTATGGCTGGGTATAGAATCGAATGATACTTGCAAACTATCCAAAACCGTTTTTTCTTCGTCTACAAACTCGACTGTTAGGGTCACATTCGTGATTTCCCTACTGCCATCATTGACTAACTCTGTCAACACGACATGGCCGTTTCTCTGCAAATACATGACCTCAATTTCGACATCATCCCTTGGAATCACCCAATACCATGTAGATGCTAAAGCGCCGATAAGCATAATGAAAATGACACCTGCTAAAGCAACCCTCATCGGATGAATATTCTCTGCGATTTCTTTGACTCTCTCACCGATTTCTTGTGACAGTTCGTGGAGTTCTTCCTCCATCTCCTCATCATATTCATCACTCATCCCGTCACCGCCGCTACTGCTGTGGCCAACAATGATGAGAAAGGATCTCCAATCATTATGTGTGTTGTCTCAATTTCTCCGCCCGTAAGGCTGCTAAGTAAAGATAAATCAGAAACTACTCCATTGACACCCACGCTAGATGCAGTCGGTATACCTCCGGTAAATTGTGCATCCAACATTACACCTCTAGCATCAATATCTGTGCCTAATACATCTACCTCGGTATCAGCAGTCGCCACAATTCTACCGCCAGTAATTCCGTCAACTACAATCACTGGGTAACCCAAAGGCCGGTAGATGTGCACTTCCGCTCCTTTCAAATTCTCTCCAACAAGTTCCGCTGAGACAATATTGATGCCATCTTCCATCTGGGTGTCGCTTCTACGAATGTACAACTTCTCAACACCATTTCCTGAGGCAGAAATCCTTGCACCAAATTCTTCAGTGACTTCCATTGTAAAGCGATCAGGAAGATTCTCCGATAGCATCAAGGTGTCGCCTCGAATATTCTGAGCTTTGCCTTTTGTTTCAATAAACATGTCCATGTCGTCACTGTTTGATGAATAATCCATCTCAAACATTCCTTGGAATGAGCGCTCTTCGTGAATGTCGAAATTGTTAGCAGGTGCTGCAAGCAAATGCATTTCGCCCGGTACATCTCTAATGAACATTGTAGCAGGCCACCATAAGCCATCCACCTTCCTCAATTGTTGCAGCATCATCGAATCTGCTGAATCTCTTCCATCGATTCTGTCTTCTGGTGGAACAAGTAAATCAGCCTGCAAAATGTCTCCAATCTTGGAATACAGATCTGCATTTGCAGGTGCATTAAACATCATCATTTCTGTTCTAATTCCTCTTAATTGGTTATTTTGTAAAACTCTAGCAGTTTCTAATCTCTCTCCGAGATCATATGTCATATCGATAGTAGTTCTTGGAATTACCAAATCTGATTCTGTAGAAGTTTGAGCATTAATCGAGACATCTCTCGCTAAGTCGGTATCTAACCCAGTTAGAACCATCAGTGTATCAGTTCTAGTTAGTCCATTTAGTTCAATGGTGAGAACTGGTCTGAACGGAGTCCATCCCTCGAGTGATGCAAGTATCTCAAATGTAGGAACTTCATCTGTAATGGTTACTTCATAGGTCAACTGAATCTTTCCAGCAGGAAGTTGAGGCATCCATATCTTACTGTGCCAGGAACGTCTTTGTTCAAATGTAACTCCTTCTTCTTCTAAAGTAGCATTATCCAATAATTTCAATTCTCTAGGAGAGATAAATCCATCTTCCATCGCATCAACCAATGATTCAGCATCAGTCAATCCTGCCCATCCAAGAGCTTGTATTACATCGGTCCGCTCCAATTCTGTAATGGTGAAATCTTGGAGAGCATCTGATACAACTTCCCTTGAACTTTCAGTGAATTCAGGCATCATAGAGTAGTTGAAGACTAATTGTGTTGCTTCCAGAACCTCTCCCGAAAGTCCGTGGACCCATCTAGGTTCATCTGGGATATTTACTCCTTTCTTAACATCAAGTGTAATGTCGAATTCTTCTCCAGTGATTAGGTCCAATCCTAAACTCATATTGCTTCTGATGTTTGAAGCATCTCCTAAGTTAACCATACTCTCCACTGCGAAATCATTGACTGAAGAGCCGAAGTCGATCATACCTGAAAGGAAGAAAGAGAGAGATAGAATCCCATCTGCTTCGCCAAATTCTGGAATCGAAATTATATCAGAATTCTCTGAAGAGGGTAAGGACATCGTTACGTTTGCAGGTAATGGATCAAGGTAAATTCGTCCTGATAGGCCTAGGAATTCATCGTTTCTATCACTTACATCCTCAAGCAATACGCTAAACGGTGCAGAACCTGTTCTATTCATCACCAATTGGCTGTTTCCTCTAGGGCCGAGAGCGCCGGGTTCTTGTGGCGGATTGAGGACAATAGAAGTCAAATTCGACAACTTCAGAGACATACTTGCTTCACCGAGATTCTGGTCAATCCAGAATCTTGCATGGTCTTCATCCATCGTCAATGGCGTAGTGGCATTGGAAATTTGGACCTCAATAGAACCTACTCCATCTGGAGCGGACATAGCCAATGTATCACCTAATTCTAATTGGAATTGAGAAGGAAGTTCATTCAATCGTAAAGCATTGTATTGGCCATCACCTTCTCCGCTGTATGTGATTGTACCTATTTCACCGGTTGCAGAGTAAGTGATTGTAGAGCCTTGTTGAGATATTGTCAGATTTTCTGGACGGTTTGAAATCGAGGCGAATTGTGTAACCTCACCATCGGTAGTATTGGAAAAGTGTGTCAAATGTCCGATGATTAATTCTTCACCTGAAATACCAGATAGAGAAATGGTTCGTAAATCTGTATCTTGATCATAAGAGTAGGAGACACCCGAAATATCTGTCATCAATAAACTCATTCCGACAGGAACCAATGGGCCATTAACTCGGCCATATTTCCCGTCGACATTGCCATTATTATCGGTATAATCCAGGTCTTCGGCTAACAGAATGTGATTTTTCTCCATTACGGGATGAGGACTACTGCCTATCGCCAAACTGAGACTAGCAACCGTTGAATCTGACCGGGTACTTCCATCATTCCAAGATTCTCGGACTTGGTCATACATCTGAACGAAAATTTCGCCACTAGACTCTCCCGCCGTCTCAACGATGGCTTCTGGCAAACCGTTTAGGATGGTTCCTAGGTCGAGAATTATCTCAACCAAATTTAGTACTACGTTGTCTAAGACCTCACTCAACAAATCGGGAGCTGTACCGAATTCAACTCTTACTCGATTTGATGAAGGAATCTCAAATGTTCCAAAGACTGCTACAACTTCTGGCAGATCAACAATTTCTACCTCCATTGAGGATGAATCCATTGCATAACCGTGTCTTTGGAAGGTAGAAACATACTCTATCTTGTCGATTCTTTCGGTTCCAGCGATTAGAATCAAACTGTTCCAACGGTTGTCGCTAGGGTCAAATAACAAACTAGAATCTGCAACATTGGCAGAATTATCTGCAGTGTAATTCTTTATCGATATAATCAGAGATAATCTGTTTGGCATCTGCCCAGGGAAATTCGAGGACCCAGGTGCTTCTCCAATCAAAGTGAAAATAGCATCGATTTCCTCTTGCGGCATCGTGCCCTTTGGTAAATCTCTAACCCATCCTCGTGAATCGGTAATGTTGCCAAATTGTCCGCCTTCTTCGATATGAGCAGAACGGTCTTCGAAATAATGGAAATACAAATCTGCATCCGTATCACTAAAAATTTCAATATTGTCAAATGAGTTTTCTCCAGCATTATCGTTACGGATAACCAAATCGACCTCTTCGGGAATCAGAGTACTACCATTAACGGGATGTAGTCCTACGTCGATATATCCAATTTCATCAAGCGCTCTAAACCCATCTAAATCTGGTTCCTTGAAATGTACATATCCAATTCCTACAGAAAAACCACATTTATGCATGCGGCTCTCTACATCATGGTCATTGATTGGGTCGTACCATGATGAATCATCACAATCGGTTTGCAGATTAGCAGAATTTCTATTTGGATTGGAAATCAAAATTGCATACGGTGCTGAAACCGATGTGACTTCAAGACCTGAATCATCTCCTCCATTGAAGATATTCAGAACATCTATGATGTTGGTGAAAGTATCTGTAATGTTTAGTGTCATTTGGTCTAAACCGACTCGTACTTGGAAATCATGGGGAGGTTGAGTGAATCTGGAATCTATAACTAAGGCATAAGATTCACCGTCGCCAGTGAATGTCAAATCATATGCAACGCCTTTCATCATCGAGACTTCCATACTTGCCATGTCATCCCATAATGGATCGGTGTGGTCAAGAACTCTTACTTTCCATTGAAAATTCGGGCGAATCCAAATTGATTCAATTGTTGGAATCAATCCCTCGCTCCACTGAACTCCCCAGCCTTCTCCTTGAGTCCCTAAGCCAACGATTGAAAGGCCAACGGCAACATCATTGCCGCCATCTCCATCAATATCTACTGCATTCTCGAATAGGCCTGCGCCCTCT
>CEVL01046945.1_pt1 | contig 14071 bp, 13 predicted proteins | sample 427051 | NCBI WGS metagenome assembly CEVL01 (sample SAMEA2623673, study PRJEB7988) | marine metagenome | biome: marine biome (ENVO:00000447); feature: surface water layer (ENVO:00002042); material: "saline water (ENVO:00002010), including plankton (ENVO:xxxxxxxx)" | depth 5 m
GGAGAAGGTGAGCACCCCTATCTTGACTTCATTATACTTCCAATATTATTTATCAGCGGAGCATTGATGATTTCAGATAGGAAAATGTCGAAACTAAAATCGGGAATTCCATTGAGGCTATCTGTTGCTCAATTTGTTGCGGTATTATTCGCTGTGATTCATGCAATGTCTCTAACTCACAAGACCGATGCAGCAGAGGATCTTTCAGGAACATCATTTACCATGTTTATGTTCGCTGTATCTCTGATTTTAGTTTTGGTTTACATCGTCTTAGGACCCCGTTTAGTCGATATTGAAAAGGCGTTTGAAGAACAAGAGTAATGGCAGACGCGAATAGTCGTATAAATCGCCTCGCGATGTATCGACCGCATCGCGCTCCTTATCTATCATGAGAAGACCATGCGTTACTGGATGGGATATTATGAGTGCTAGCGATAGCAAGTCAGGAGCAAAAAGTGGTTTGAGGAGAGGTAGTTCTCCAGGCCAAGTCGACCTCTCAGCATTACGAGCCCAATTCACGTCTACTCCGTCCCCATCTTTGGATCAGACGTTAATGCAAAACTCGCGTTTCCGAGAGGAAGAAAAACTCCGTGCCAAATTAAGGCGCGAGAGCAAATTACGCCGTGAGGCTTTAGCAGAAAGAATTTCTTTGATGCAAGACAATATGGCTACCGATATTTCCCGCCAGCATGAAATGACACTCAGCGCCTTTGAAGGCGAACTAAGAGGTCAGATGGAAGAGGAATTATCGCAATTAGAATCCGAGACTCTGACTCGTGAAGAAATTCGATTGAGAGAAATGCATGAAATGCGCCTCGAAAGAGAAATTCAAAGTTTGAAAGAATCTTTAGAAGTTGAGCAAAACCGTAAGGTAGAGGAACACCGCACTACCATAATTTCTCAATTGGAAAGTCAACTATCCGACGAGCATCGCAGACGCCTATCATTCCAAAGAGAAAGGTTAGAGATAGAATTTAACCAGTCTCTGCAGAGAAAAATCCGTGATTTGGAAGCTACAATCCAGAAAGAAATGGAAGGCCGATTCGAAGAATTGGAATCCAAGGAAGTTGAGAAACTAGAGGAAGTTCAAAACCAGAAACTAGCCGAGAGAGAAGAATCTCTACGCAGAGGAATTCGAACAAGATTGGAGCAGCAACTCAAGTTGAGATTGAAGCAAAGAGAAGCGACTATGCGTGCGGAATATGAGAGACGCAGCCTAAGATTGGAGGAAGATATAGCCGCATCTATCCAAGAAGAATTAGAATCTAAATTATCTTCAGAAACTAAGGAATTAGAAGAGAGGATGCGACAAGATATCGAACTAGCAGTCGCTCGAAGAAGAGAAGGGCTCAGAGGAGAAGTAGAAAGGCAGTTAGAGGCTAAGTATTCCGAAAAATTGTCTGAAAGAAAGAGCCGAATTAGAGAGAAATATGATTTGACATTCTCCAAGGCTGTTGACGATATTTCTCGCTCATTAGAATCAGAAATTGAAACAGAACTCGAAGCTAGGATGGACCAAGAATTTGCTGCATATCGCAATGCAAGAGAATCAGAAATCCAAAATCGCCTTGCACGTTTCCGATACGAGCGAGAAGCAGAGTTACATGACCAATTATCCGAAAGGTATGATGCAAAGAAGACCGATTGGTCTGAGCGTCTAGAATTAGAATTCAAGGCAAGAGAGACAGCGGCTCGAAAGGCCATCATGTCAGAGATTGATGGTAGACTACGTAATGAAAGAATTACTCACGAAACCGATCTAGACCTGCTAAAGGAAGAAACTGTTCTTGAACTTGAAGCAGAGATGGAGCAGCGCTTATCAGAATTCAGAACACGTAAGGAAGATGAGGTTGCAACCCAACTAGAGAGACAACTCGACAAGCGCGAGGAAATCATGCGAAACAAGGCACTTATCGAAGTGCGAAAGCGTGAGGCTAACATCCGTGCAGAAATTGAGGCACAACTGGGCGTCAAGCGCTCCGAAATCCGTGACCGTCTCTCATCGCTGACTCAGCAAATGGATGACTTCCGTACTATGGCGGAAGTCAAGATGCGTGAATCTATTGAAGGTAAAGTACAGAGCGATATCGATGCTGATGAAGCAAGACTTGCGGAACAGCAACAAGAGTTTGACACTCTCAAATCTCAAGATGCAAGAGCAGAAAAGCGCCAATCTTGGTTACAAGCAATTTCCGGACAAGGAACCCAAGCACAACAACCACAGATGGGTATTGACCCAAGCGCATTAGGTGCAAGACCTGGCTCTTTGGGCGCTACAGCCGGTAGACAGCCACGCGGTGCATTAGCTCAAGCAGCAGCACAACATACTCCTTCGATGGGATTAGCAGGAATGCGAGCACCTCGCTCAGCAGCCAAGGCTCTAAGCGGCGCTCAACCGATAGCTAGACCTGTGAAGACACCAATAGGTGGAGCGAATCTACCAGGTATGGCAGCCAACCTCCCTCAGCCGATTCAACCAAAGGTTGTCCGAAAGCCGATTACAGCAAGTCCTGTAATTGCACCTTCTGTTGTAAAAGTTCCAGAAATCAAAGCGCCAGTAATAGAATCAGTTCCAGAACAGGTGGTAACCGCACCTAAACTGGAAATTGAAACAGCGCCTGTAGAACCTGAAGTAGCAGATATTGAAGCCGTTGCTCCAGTAGTAGAGAATCTAGAACCTGAGATCGAAACACAGATTGAATCTGTTATTGAGTCGGAAGTAGAAGAAACTGAAATTGAATCTATCGAAGATGTATTGGAAGAGGCCTCCGAAGATTTAGTCGAAGAGATTCAAAAGATTTCCACACTGGTTCCAATTAAGAAACTCGAAGTTGTAGAAACTGTAGAGGAAGTAAAAACAGCCGTATTAAAGCCAGTTACAATGAAAGTTCTAACTCCAGTCAAGAGAAGAGGACCTCCTCCATCATCTGCACCAGGACAAAAACCAGGCGAAGAGAAAGAAAAAGAGGCAACTGCGTCATTGAAGCCGATTAGTAAACTCACTCCAGTCGAGTCTCCAAACACTGATTTGAACATCGAATCAGATGAAGATGAAGCCTGAATGCTCAAACACTTCACTCCGTGCCATTCATAGGGCCGTCGTACTTGGGGGTAGGTATGAGGAAAGCACTCGCTGTTCTTCTTGCTCTGTTACTACTGCCTGCAATACCTGCAGTAGATGCTGAATCTAACTTACTAGAAGTCGGGATTATCGATACTGTAGATGGTCGATTCATACACACATCGTTTTCCTCTTCCTCAACCCTGCTAACCGTAACCACTGCGGGTAATGTTTCCGAGCATTTCTGGGGCAGTGGTGAGTTGATTACCCAATGGTCACTCGAGTTAAACACAACAGCTCATTCAGCAACTCCTGATGCTACTGGACTACAGGTTGCAGTCGCACATACCGGTGGAGTATACATCGTTAATACAGAACTCAAAATCGTTACATCACAGTACAATACTTCCAATTCCGTAGATGCGGTCGAATGGGATTCAGAAGGAGATTTGTGGTTTGGTTTCTTTGGAGGAGAAAGGCGTGCTAAAGAATACGATTCAATCGAAGAAACTGGAGAAAATACAGAAGCGCATAACACAGCAATGACTGCTATGACCATTATTTCTGAAGACAGAATAGTTACTGGTGGAAGAGATAATTTAGTCAAAGTATTCACGCAAGAAGGAGTATTGCAAAACAGTCTTTCAGATTTCACATCTTATCCAACCAAGATAATCAATGATGGAAATGGAAACATCATTGTTGGTTGTTCGAACGGTGATTTATTCCGATATGATTTCACGGATTGGTCTAAAGAAGAAACTTCGATTTCTAGCGGACAAAGTATCATTTCGATCACCGTCGCTGCAAATGGAGAAATTCTAGTAGGAACTCAAAATGGTAAATTGCACGTAATTGATGATACCACATTTACCGAAAGTGACGAATTTTCCTCCGCAGGTAGGGTGATGATGGGAGTATACGGAGATTCAGGAGAATTATACATAATCTCGACATTTTCATCATCTTCTAAAATCAGGTTGTTCGATTTAGATACTGACGGAGATGGAGTTACAGATAGTCAAGATCATTTCCCGCAAGACTCTTCTCAAACAGAAGACACTGATGGAGATGGATATGGAGATAATCCAAACGGAAACAACTCCGACGAATTCCCTAATGATGTTTCACAATGGGTAGATACTGATGGAGATGGGTATGGAGATAATCCTGACGGAAATGATTCTGATGCATTCCCTAATGATGCAGGACAATGGATGGATTCCGACGGCGATGGATACGGCGACAACATGGGCTCAGAGAATGGAGATAGATTCCCTCAAGATTCCACGCAGTGGTCCGATTCCGACTTTGATGGCTTCGGAGATAATCTCAACGGAACTGACGGAGACGAATGTCCAGATGAGAACGGATTTTCTACCATGGACCGAATCGGATGCAAGGATTCTGACAGCGACGGTTATTCTGACCCTACAGATGATTGGACCATCGGGGATGGAGCGGATTTCGCAATATATGATGTAACTCAATGGATGGATTCTGATAGCGACGGTTATGGAGATAATTTGCAGGGCAATGACCCTGATGCTTGCCCACTGGAATGGGGCAATTCAACCAGCGCGTATATCCCAGAAATTTCAAGCGATGGTTCATTGACATTGACTTATGTTGTAACAGAAAAGTTCGGTTGCATTGATAGCGATGGAGATGGATTCTACGACTACGGCGATGATTTGCCAAACGATGCAAGAGATTACATCGATGCTGATGATGATGAAGTTGGTCTCAGTATGGATTATAACGATTCAAACAAACTAGTTCAGACGATAGAAGATCACTGTGCATTAGTGATTACAGATGAAACAGAAACTTGCCAGGGCATAAGAGATGTCGATTACCAAAATTATCTCGCAGATAAGGAATCAGCCGGCGAGACTGCTAAGGATTATTTCGCTTGGAGAAATTCAGGTGATGTAGAAGAGGATGAAGCAAAATCGAGTGACCAGTATCTTGAGACAGCTACTGAGATCTTACCATTCCTTGGTGCTGGCTTTGCAGCAATTGTTGCTGTATTACTGATATATGCAGCAATAGGGCAGGCGCGTCGTCGCAGAGCATTGGTCAAGACCTATGGCGCTCCATTAGTACAAGGTGAAAACAGTGCTGAAGATGAGGCATTGGAAGGCAAAGCAGGTTTGTCAGCATCTGGAGGAGTAGAATCTGACAAGTATTGGGATGATGAAATCGAACCGATGGAAGTTGGCGATGATGGAAAAGAATTGGGCACTGGATTCGATGATATCGATATCAAAGGAGATGACACTGCAACCGAGACCACCGAAGTGCTTGAAGAATCAGCATCTTTAGAGGAATTAGCAGGAATGCCACCAGAAACCACTACTGAAGAGGTTGCTGAGCCACAGCCACAAGCTGCCCCTGTTCCACAATCACCACCAGAAGCGCCCCCAGTTCCTGCTGAAGGATTACCAGAAGGCTGGACCATGGACCAGTGGAAATGGTATGGTGCAGAATGGCTTGCTAAGCAAGGAAAGTGATTAATCAGCGCGCCATACAATGGGTAAACTAGATTTTAATTCGCCCAATTTAGTACCAGAATAGACTGGTGTTCCATCAACTTTCAATGTGCTAGTAATCAGCCACAATATTGCGTTCCAACTCTTCGGTGCTGCGAATAATTCCACTTCACCCATAGTGGCTTTGACTAGTAATTTCCCAGCATCACTATTGCCATCAAAAATAGCGTGAACCAGGTCTTTAGTCGATAACATGTAACCTGAGGGCCTCCAATCCATGGAATCACCTCAAACCTTGAATGGTGCTAAGTTCAACCTTTGAACTAGGTGTTCAGCACTAACATCGGCGACCTCTTTCATATGAGTGCGCAACTCTTCCAAATCCCCGTTCATTTTCGCTAATTTATGTGCCCTAATCAATTCTGATAAGAAAGAGTCTACACTACGATGACCATCCATCGTTCTCAATGTATTCAACTGCCTTCTAACTTCATAACTTACACTCACAGAGGTCATCCCTTCTCCGGTCATGTATGCTATGGCGACTGTTGACTACTTGAATCCCGCGCGCATACCATTGCTTGGAATGCGTGTTTTGAAACCTGATTAAACTGACCGGCCTTGCTTTTCTAGAAGCAATCTAGGGTGTTCTGTAACTCCGAATTGTCGGCGCATTTCTTGCACTCTCTGATGGTACTCTTTCGAAAGAGACCAGTATTCTCTACTGCCCGCTCCTGCTCCACTTTTACTCGGTCGATTCAGGATTACAGTTGGAGCCCCTGTCCAAGCGGCTTCTGCAACCTTTGCAAGCCTTCGAATAGGCGTCTTGAACACCTTTCTTGGTATCTTAGATTGAACCTCATTACATACATGAAGAGATAATTTCGATCGCTGGTCTACCATAGTCATAGCAACACCGAAAATCTTCAGGTTTCGATTGATTCTCTTTTGAATCATTTTCACACTATTCATCAACATACTGAATCCTTCGAGAGCATAGTACTCTGCTTGTACTGGAATGAAAACCCAATTTGCAGCGCATAATGCGTTTATCGACAATAATCCTAGCGAAGGAGGGGTATCGATAATTATGTGGTCGAATTTGTCAATGATTGGAGCAAGAGCCTCTCTTAGCCTCGTTTCACGTCCAATTCTATGGCTCAATTCAATTTCGGCACCGGATAGATGTATGTCACTAGGAAGTAGCCACAAGTTGTCGATTGCCAAATCTTCAGGCACTCTGTTCGAGTTGTCATTACGTTTTGCCCACGCTTTTTGCATCGACTCAGTTAATTCTTGAGGAGAAATGAGGTATTCTTCCATCAATGGTAAATCTTCACCACTATCGTTGACTAATAAATCATAAGCGGTTTTCTTGATTTTTTTCTTCTCAACACCGAAAGAAGTTGCACAATTTCCTTGAGGGTCTAAATCGATGAGAAGAACCTTTGCTGGGGGAACTTTGAATTTCGGGTTACCCTTTGCCAATGCAGCAGCTAAGTTTACCGCAGTAGTCGTTTTTGCACACCCTCCTTTTTGGTTTGCAACCGCTACTACCATCTTGTACGGATTCATCTAATCACCTCCTAAACTCGCTGCCGTGTAACGCCGAGATAGGCGCCCCCCTGTAAAGAGTCGCTTTTCCGGAGTGGGAATCATCCCTGTTGAATGACAGGAACTGGAACTTCGGACAGGATCTTTCGAACGATGTGCATTCCGGTGATTCCTCGAATCTTTGCTTCTGGTTTCATCACGATTCTGTGAGAAATAATCTGTAATGCGATTCCCTTGATATCATCAGGAATGACGTAATCTCTTCCATCGATTGCTGCTGCAGCACGACCAGTCTTGAACAATGATTGGCTAGCACGAGGAGAAGCACCGTTTACAACACGGTGATCTTCACGAGTTCTCTGAACTATTTCGACGATGTAAGATAGAATCGCAGGGTCGACGTGAACGGTTTCTAGTGCTTTCTGCATAGCTACAACCTTCTTTGGTGAGGTAATTTGCTCAACATCGTGTTGGTCTTTACCACGTAGTTTTCTGCGTGCTAGAATCGCTTTCTCTTCAGCACGGTCAGGGTAACCCATACTCATCTTCATCAAGAAACGGTCCATCTGTGCTTCAGGTAGAGGGTATGTTCCTTCCTGCTCAATAGGGTTCTGTGTTGCCAATACAACGAAAGGTGCAGGCAACTTGTGAGTGATACCCTCAATAGTAACTTGCTTTTCTTCCATTGCTTCAAGCAAAGCAGCCTGAGTCTTAGGAGGTGCACGGTTAATCTCGTCCGCTAGTAGGATGTTGGAGAATAGTGGACCTGCACGAAGTTTGAATTCTCCAGATTTTTGATCGTACATGTACGTACCCATGATGTCGCTAGGTAGCAAATCAGGAGTAAACTGAACACGCTTGAACTTACAACCCAGTGCACGTGCGAATGTATTTGCTAGCAAGGTCTTTGCTAATCCAGGGAAATCTTCCAGCAGCATGTTTCCATTGGATAAGATTCCAACAGTAACTCTTCGAAGATTTTCGTTCTTACCGATGATAACCTTTGAAACTTCACCCATTAGTGAATTTGCAATCGAAGCTACAGTTGCAATGAGGTCCTTTGTGCGGTGGTCGCCTGCTGGTGCTCCTGCTTGGAATCCTGCGTTCATGGTATTAGCACTCCTTGGTACAAGAAGCCAACCAGCCCATTCCATACTTCAAGGTATTGCGTCCACAAGTCGCGCAGAATCACGACGTATAGCGATTATCTCAACGTCCCCAAAAGTGGTCTTGCTTACGATGAAGTTGGGTTAATTCTTCCAAAATCTCTTCTTCAATCGGGGTCAAATCGAGTTTTCTTAATCGCTTAGCATGTGATGATGGGACATCTACCCAAAATTCGTCTCCTTCTTCGATTTGTCTACCGACCGTTGGGCCCATTACTGCGACCGCTAATTCCTCACCCTGGTGGCCTTGTTTTACATCTTCACTAGATCTGGTTCTAAGACTCTTGATTTGCCCGATAGGTGTGCCATCCAATTTCATGATTTTCTGCCCCACATGAACTCTGCCTCCAATAACTCTCATCCCGACAATTGCAGGTCCCTTGTTTCTGAAAGTATGATCTTTGAGATACAACAAGTGACCTGGATATACTAGATTCTCTCGAGCCTCAGCCTCCATCTCAGCCTTTGTGTTATCTCTCCATTCTTCGAACTCTTCGAGAATACGATAGATGATGTCATCGCTGATGAATTTAATTTCTGCATCTGGCCCCTCTAGTTTTGGTTGGACTTCTGAGTTTCCTTTCACTGAAAATCCAAGAATCACCTGATTCAATGCATCATCTGCACACTGAGCGGTGATGATGTCTCTTTTGTTAACAGGACCAACAGTTGCCATTCGAATTGGGATTTCCATCTTATCTAATTCGAAAGCAAGTGCTTCTAAGCCACCAACAGTATCTGCTTTGATTACTACTCCTTCTTCAGCTATACCCACTGAAATTTTTGCTTCTTTGTATGCTTCTTTTTCAGCAATTGATTTTGCTTCAGAAGTATTGGTTTGACGCAATGTAGTTCCAGCCAGAACATTTTCGAGATTCGGTGCCACGATTTTGAGTCCACAAGCAGCAACTGCGTTTTCGCATGCTTCCCAACGGTCACCAGCATCTCTCATTTCAGACATGCCCTTTGGCCTAAACATCCCTTTGATATGCGTGGAAAAGGGCCCATCTGGTCCAACTAAGGTGATTGTATCACCTACATTCAACTCACCACGATTTAGGATTACATCGATGGTTTTACCCAATCCTCTTTCATCTTTCATCTCTAGAACAGTTCCTTCGCCATCGCCAAGAGTATCTCTCAGTCTTTCTTCTAGGAAACGTTCTGCTAGCCCTACGGTAACTGTTAGCAGGTCTTGAAGTCCTTCACCATCTTTTGCAGAACATGGCACTAAAGCAAGGTTTGATTTGAAATCACGAATCTTATCGTATCTTTCAATGTTGAAGCCATGCTCGCTAAATTGACCAAGTAGTTTCCAATATTTCTCTTCGAAATATTGCTTAACATCGTCTCGTTGGTTAGCCCATGATTCGATGAAAGAACGTCCTTTTTCAGTTCTCCACCCATGGATTCTATCGACTTTGTTGGCAGCGACTACAAACGGTGTTTTCTTTTCTCGTAGAATACGAAGACTTTCAATCGTCTGCGGTTGTAAACCTTCCATTACATCGACAACAAGAATTGCTATGTCAGCTAATGCACCACCTCTGCTTCGCAAACTAGTGAACGAGTGGTGTCCCGGAGTATCAATGAACAATAATCCGGGGCTGTTGAAATCCTTTCCACCGGTCATTGCAGCACAGGTTTCGTTGAGTATTTTTGCAGGTACTTCAGTCGCGCCAATGTGCTGAGTAATTCCTCCAGCTTCTCTATCCATTACACTGGCTTGTCTTTCAGAGCCAAGCGATCTAAAATGGTCTAAAACACTGGTCTTACCATGGTCTACATGGCCAAGAACTGAAACGATTGGTTGACGTTGCCAGCCGAGGGTTTTGCTCTCTTCTTCAGAGCCATTTTCCTCTTCAGACATCTCAAAACCTCCAATTGGTTTTTTTAATTCCGCAATTGGAATTCAAAAATCACTCATAGACCCAAGATTGACTATCTTGTGTCCATTCGTTGACTCCTTCTGGGAACCACAATCCAAGCTCAAACTCAGCAGTTTCTGGAGCATCGGATCCGTGAATCATATTGTAGCCAATATCCATTCCGAAATCACCTCGGATTGTACCAGGCGCAGCTTCACGACCATTGGTTGGCCCAATCAAATTTCTAGCAACACTGATTGCATCTCTTCCAGACCAAGCCATGCATACAACAGGCCCACTGGTTACGAACTTAATCAATCCAGGGAAGAATGGTCTCTCAGCGTGAACGGCATAGTGTTCCTTAGCGATTTCTTCACTAGGAATAACTTGCTTTAATCCAACTAATTGTAGTCCTTTTCTTTCAAATCTCTGGACGATTTCTCCAACCAATCCTCTTTGTACGCCATCAGGCTTTACCATAACATAGGTAGTCTCCATACTAATTCCACCAATGCAGTCCACTAGCATGCCCTATTTGAGCGCAACGATTGTAGCGATTCGCTAAATTGTCTAGATTCCGCCTTTTACATAATGGCGGGTCCACTTTACTTTGCGTGAGTTTCGCTTCAGTTTGACTGCATTCTTGCGAGCCTTGCTGTTAGCGAACCACTGTACTGTGCCATCACGGCGAATAAACATCAATCCTGTACCAGGTTCGATGATATCTCCTGAGAAACTGCAAATTCTTTGTTCTGGCATTTAGATCACCTATAGTTGAGTTTACGGGCTTCTCGGCCAGTGTCGACTAACATTAGAATATCACCTACACGAACTGGTCCAACCACGTTTCTAGTGATAATTCGACCGACGTCACGTGGGTTAGGTGCGTCGTTAACACGCACCTTTACCTGTGTAGCTTCGCCGGTCATTCCGGTTCTACCTACGATTTCGACAACCTCTGCAGGCCATCCTCCGAGTTCTTCAGACATCTCTTATTCCTCCGAAATCAGTGATATGTTCAGTTGGAAAGCCCCTTGACAAGCTCTACAACTTCGTTGAATTTTTCTTGTGCTCCTTTGGAAACTTCCAGAAGAGCGAGAGAAGCGGTCTTAACGCCGTTTGGCATTCCGGCTTCTTTTGCTAGGAACTCTTGGCTAGGAACATATCCGAACGGGATACCTTTCTCAGCGCAGATTAGAGGAATGTGAGCCAGTAGTTCTGGCGGGTTGACATCCTCTGCCATAATGATGAACTGCGCAGTACCGCGTTCAGCGGTCTTAGTTACCTCATTAGATCCTTTTTTCATTTTTCCATTCTTGTTAGCCGAAACCATCTCGTAGATCTTATCTGCGACATCGTTAGGGGTCTCATATGACACGTGTGCACTCATTGAAATCACTCTCATGCTTATGTGAAGCAAGGCTTCGCACGGCCTCGCGAATATAAACACCACGGGTTGGACATTTGGTGCTACTTTTGCAAATCATCGAGGATTTTCCGCACACCACGAGCCAATGCAGCCCCTCCAGAGATTACTGCACGACTATTGGAAAGACTGGACGTAGCATGTACGCCATCAACATGATTTGACAATCTTGCGATAGCCCCTCCAGTAAACAATCCGTGAGTACATGCAGCATGAACTTCAGTAGCTCCCTGGTTCCTCAATGCATCTGCAGCTTTGCAAATTGTCCCTCCAGTCGCAATCATGTCATCGACAATTGCCACAATCTTTCCTTCTACCTGCAAATCTTTTGCTTTGTGGACTATAGTGTGTGCATCGATTCTGGTTTTCTCCAAATAAGAGAAAGGTAAGCCGATGGATTCGGCAACTGCACTTGCTCTATCGATTGCCCCTTTATCAGGAGACAGAATGAAATCAGGGTTCACATTTTCTTGCAAGTGTGCAGCAATCTCTGGCATAGCAGAGGTAAATGCGACAGGTATCGGCATCTCTTCCAGAGCCGCAGGGGCATGCAAATCAAACACAACGATTCCATCACAATGGGATGCGAGCAATTTTCCAATCGCTTTGGCACTGATTGCTTCTCCAGGTCGGAATCTCTTATCTTGTCGAGAATATCCAAAGTATGGTATTGCTACAATTACCCCTGGGCCCACCGATTCCATCGATTGAGGCCCTATTTCTTTCAGATTTTCAGTCCGGCCTGCCCTCACATCTCTTAGGGCTTCCAATAGTAGAAGTGTTTCAACAATCCCTGCATCGGGAAATGTATTGGATACTAAAATTACGGGCTCCTTTCGTACTGCTTCAATCGCTTCTTCAGGGATCCTGATGTATCCTTCAGAATCGGGAAATCTTCTTGCCTCTAGAGAGTGATGGTCCCAGCCAAGTTCATTGGCAAGGTCAATTGCAAGCGCTCGGGAGTTGCTCCCCGACACTACTACCATGTTGTTAGTGCCGGCGAGGGGGCTAAATGAGGGTTCTCCTGCAACAGAGTATTCGCGTTCTTTGAAAAAATGACACAAAGTCTGTGACTGGAATGGATAAATGGTGCGCGAGGCAGGACTTGAACCTGCGACCTCCCGGTTATCAGCCGGGTGCTCCAGCCGACTAAGCTACCCGCGCAAAGGCAGGTCGCCGACCGACCATCCCATCATAAAGACGACGGTGTGCTTATTCTTCCGTCACTGCGTCAGGGTCGTTCGCCTGGATGTATGAAGGCAAACCTAGCAGTTTGTCGAATGTTCTGGATAGAACTACTTCGTCCAAGCGCTCGCGTGTGCGTGCAAGTGCTGTAATTGGAATATTGATAGTTGTGTCAATGCCATATTGCATCTGGACTCCGATTCGAGTCTTTACTACTACAGCACGATATGTTCTTTTGATTTTGACTAAATCGGTTATTACTCCGATTTCCATACCTTGATTGTCTAGGACAGCTCTGTCCATCATTTCATCAGGCGCATACAACTTTTCATCGATTCGAACTGTGTTTCTCCAGCGGCGCTGGAGTTCTCTCATAGATTTTGAGAGTTTAACAGATCCATCATTTCTGATACTGTGTATTAGTTCCTTGTGTAATGGTGCGAGTTCAGCAGGCTTTCGCATAAATTCATCTGCAACTCCTGGCTCTACCATTATGCGCATTGAGCGCACTCTTGCTTCGTTCGGGTGGTGTCTCTCTCCTACGATGACGCCCACCTTTGTATCATTCACATATACATCCCTTTGGAGTAACTCCTGGATGTCATAATCGTTGTTTGGCATTTTCCCATCTCCTTGGTCTTCAGGCTCTTGACCAATCTGCCCTCGACAGTGGCGACTATTATACTTGCCCCCTTCTAAGAATCCTTTTCCAATTGGATTTGTCGCATAATTAGTTCATCTCCAATTGAATAAGTAGTCGCGTTTCATTTTTGAGAGAGCGGCTCAAAGTTTACTTTCAATTGATGTCGCATAACGCGCGTCCAAAATTTAATCCTAAACATATTTTTCAATTGAAAATTAAAAAATTTAATTGACCTTTTAGCCAAGGGACAACCTCATGAAGGTAGTATATTTGCAGACATTTTGATGGCAATAGTTGTCAAGGGAGCAACCTGTTCACTGGGAGAGGCAGTGATTGACAAATTGCTATCTATGGACATCGATGTTGTCGCAGCCGAAGATTCACACAGAATTAGAAACCAAACATTGCTAGAATATTCACAAGTTAATCTATCGGAAACAGGCACAGGATTCTCAATTTCATTTGATGGTAGTTCAGCAGACATTGAGATTGGCAAGGATATAATTGTTCAAGATCTCATTCCAAGTCGTAATGACAAGTGGATGCCAGCAGAAATCCAATGTTGGCTTGGAGGCAAAGATTCAGGGGCTGATTCAAGATATTGGTTGAGTGTTATCGATGCTGCAAATGCTATAGCGCATATTGCAAAATCAGAATCAAAGATTTCCCAATT
>CEVL01002235.1_pt1 | contig 14063 bp, 14 predicted proteins | sample 427051 | NCBI WGS metagenome assembly CEVL01 (sample SAMEA2623673, study PRJEB7988) | marine metagenome | biome: marine biome (ENVO:00000447); feature: surface water layer (ENVO:00002042); material: "saline water (ENVO:00002010), including plankton (ENVO:xxxxxxxx)" | depth 5 m
CACACTGTACGATTGAGTAAATCATCACTAAACAAAATAAACCATCAAATAAATATAAATTATCCATTACGTTTTCTAAAAAGTTTTTATTCATTTAACAAATTTAATTTGTTCCAAAAGGTTTAAATATTAATATAAGTTTTGGTAAAAGTGTTAAAACTGAAATCATGGCGAGTAGCATGGCCATACCTGTGAAAACTCCAAAATAAATAGTCGGAATAAAGTTTGATAAAACTAAAATTGAGAATCCGAATACTATAGTTATCGATGTATTCAGTATTGCTACCCCAACAGTTGAGTGGCATTTTTCTACTGTCAAATTATAATCTTTTAAAATTTTAAGCTCTTCTTTGAATCTATAAATATAATGAATGCTATTATCAACAGCTATACCAATTGTAATAGCAGCAATCGTAATAGTCATCATATCAAGTGGGATTTTATTAAGACCTATTATTCCAAGAATAAAAAAGGCAGCTATAAAGTTTGGAACCACCCCAATTACTGAAATTAGCACATTTCTAAATAGAACAAAAAACATAAAAGAAATACCAAGCATAACTATACCTAAAGTTAATATTTGTGATTTAAATAAACTTTGCAAAAGATTATTGAAAAGAATTAATACCCCTGTTAATTTAAACTCTTCTTTAGAAATTCCTAATTCAGAAATAATTTCGTTATTGATTTTTAAAATTAAATCATTTCTTCTTAAATCTTTTAAAGAATCTTTTATTCTCACACTTATTCTAGCTTCATCGTTCTCGACGGAGATATATGGAGTAATTATCTCCTTTTTAATCTCAGATGGAATCTTGCTGTAGAGAACAGCGATTTCTAAACTTTGAAGTTCTTTTCCATTTAAGTCTTCAGCAACTCTAATAATTGACCCAAAAGATAATACTTTTCCAATTTCTGGCAATGAGTCTAAGTAATCATGTACTTTTAAAATTCGATCAATTTTATCTCTTGTAAACCAATATTTGGACTTATTATCATCTCCTTCATCCTCTTCCCATTCTGAAAATTCATCTTCTTGCGTTTTCTTTTTGTTATTTTGATTTGGGAATTTGATTATTACGTCTAAGGGGGTTGTGCCACCTAACTTATCATCAATAGTTTTCATTCCTTTATATATTTCAGTGTCTCTATCAAAATAGTTTATAAAGCTATTTTCGACCTCTAATTTTGTAATTCCTTTGACACTAATAGCTACAATAATAATAGTTAAACCGAATATTATAAAAGAATTTCCTTGTGAAACTTTACTTAAAAAACTTGTAATTCTTGATTTTTTTATTTCATTTATATTAAGCTCATCATCTTTTAGTAAGTTTAAAAGTGATGGCAATAAAAAAAATGTTACAGTAATAGAAACTATCAAGCCCAAGGTCATCATCCAGCCAAAATCAATTATTGGCTTTATACCGCTGAATATTAAAGACAAGAAAGCACAAATTGTAGTCAGTACAGTATACAATATTGGCAAGAACATTTTTCTTGTTGTTTCTATAATAGACTCATTTTTTGTCAAATTAGAAAAATCTTTTCTGATTTGTAAATACCTAACAGTCATATGAATGTTCATTGCCATATTTAATATCAACATTAACGCAATAAAGTTTGAGGATATTACTGTAACTTTCCAGCCGAGATATCCAAGAAGACCAATCATTATTATAACCGAACTTGTACAACCCATTAAAGGGATCATAACCCATTTAACATTTTTAAATATCATCCATAATGTAAAAATTATAAAAACAAAAACCCCAAAACCAAAAACAATTATATCTTTTTTAATAAACGTCATCATGTCGTCAGCAATCATCGGTATTCCACCCAAGTGGATTTTTGCATTTTCTCCATATTTACTGATAACTTCTCTTATTTCATTTATATTTTGATGATTTCTTTTATTATATAAATTTTTATAATTTTCATACTCAACCAAAAAATCTAAATATTTATCTTTATCTAATTGTGTAAGATTTTTTTCTTTTGACTGAATCTGATATTTCTCTTTTAACTTTATAAACTCTTTGAGTCTTTGATCAATTTTGAGATAAACTACAATACCAGAAGTTTTTCCATCATTGCTTATAACATAGTTTTTGTATATTGGGCTGTTGATTATTTCTTCAAAACCTCTATCCTTGTCAACTTCAGGATAAGATAAAGTTTTATAATTTTTTAGCCTCTCCATTAAAGCTTCATCTGTACTTTTCAGCAGCGGAACATCTACAATAGTAATAACACTATCAACCCATGATAATTTTTCTATTTTTGATTTTAATAGTTGTAGATTAATAATTGTATCTTCATCAGTGAAATCAGTTATAGGCGTATACGTTAAGAAAAGAAAATCTTTGGAGCCATACCTTTCATTAATTTCTCTCAAGTATTTAAGATCCTGATCACCCTCTAATAATAATGCATCAGACGAGGCATCTAGATTAAAATTTTTTGAGTAAAAAATTGCTGTTATTAATACTAGCGATAATAAGAATAATGTGATTTTAGAAAAGTTAGTAATTAATTTATTATAAATTCTGATAAGCATTAGTAAAATATACTGTATATTCTATATACCTAATATTAAAAGACAAATATATTGCTTATTATTGTGACAAGTCTTTAAATCTTGTGTACATTCCTTCAAATTCAACTTGTATATTTCCTGTGGGTCCGTGCCTTTGCTTACCAATTAAAATTTCAGCTAATCCAGCAATATCATTCATTTTTGATTGCCATTCTGCATGCTCAATTGATCCTAATTTTGGTTGTTTTTTTTCTTCATAATATTCTTCACGATAAACAAACAAGACTACATCAGCATCTTGCTCTATTGAGCCAGACTCTCGTAAATCTGAAAGTTGAGGTTTTTTTTCTTCTCTCTGCTCGACCGCTCTTGATAGTTGAGACAAAGCTAAAACTGGCACACTCAATTCTTTAGCTAATGCCTTCAGGCCTTGGGTTATTTCAGAAACTTCTTGGACTCTATTATCATTTTTTTTACTATTAGTTCTCATTAGCTGAATGTAATCTACAACAATTAAATTTAAACCAAATAATCTTTTAATTCTTCTAGCTCTATTACTTAAAGTCGAAATTGTAATTGCAGGGGTTTCATCAATATAAAGTGGTAAATCATATATATCTCTAGAGGTTTCAATATATCTTCCCAGTTCCTCCTCTGTTGCTTTACCTCTTCTAATATCATTAGATTTTATTCGTGATTGTTCAGAAAGAATTCTAGTTGATAATTGCTCTGAAGACATTTCTAAAGAAAAGAAAGCAACTGAGGATTTTAATCCTTTAGCTTGGATATTTTTTGCTGCATGATAAGCAATATTTGTTGCCAAAGCCGTTTTACCCATTGATGGTCTTCCCGCAATGATTACAAGGTCTGATTTATGTAAGCCACCAAGTTTTTCGTCTAGATCAGTTAACCCGGTAGGCACACCAACAATACCTTGATCGCTCTTCATAGCTTGTTCAGCCATATTTATTGATTGATCTAAAGCAAGATTAAATTTCATGAATGATTGAGAAAACGTACCTCTTTCAGCTAAATCAAAAAGTAATTTTTCAGCATTTTCAATTATGAGTTCCGTAGATTTTTCTTCGTCATTATCCAAAGTTTCATCTTTAATTTCTGTTGATATTTTTAAAAGTTCTCTTTTTACAAAATTTTCGTGAACAATTTTAGAGTAATCAATAGCTTGCTTAGTAGATGAGGAAAATCTAGTAAGTTTTACTAGATATTCAACTCCACCCACTTCTTCCAAACCTTTATTTTTTTCGAAGAAGTTTTTTAAAGTAATTGGATTTGCAACCATACCTTTGCTATTTAAATTTTCGATTACTTCATAAATTTTTTTATGTATTGGGTCGTAAAATTTTTCGTAATTAATAATACTAGCTATTTCATCTAATATTTCATTATTTACCATTACAGATCCAAGCAAATGTTGTTCAGCTTCTATATTAGATGGTACATCCTCTGTATTAGAGTAGTTTGGTTGAATACTTTGTTTTTCCATTTATTTATCCTATATAAAAAATTTAAAATTGTAACTTTTAAGTTACACACCTTTTTTTCAACCTGTGGAAAAACTATTTATTTTCTAATTTATCTAATTTGTCTACTAAAATATAAATTTTGGTTTGAACTTCCGAGTGTAAATTGATAATGATTTCAAATTGGCCTATTTTGTTGATTTCTTTTTTTATTATTATTTCTGATGGAGTAATGTCAGTTTTTAATTCATCAGAAATAAGTTTAGAAATTTCTTTAGGCTTGATTATCGCGTAAAGGTCACCATTTTCCTTTACAGCTTTATGAATTTTAACTTTTTTATTTTTAATTTTATTAGCTTTTTCAATAAATTTATTTTTAATCTCTGTGTTTTTTCTATTTAGTTCGGACTTGTTTTTATTAACAAGCGCAATATTTTCTTTATTTGCTCTTAATGCTTTGTTTTCTCTTAAAAGAAAGTTTCTCGCATATCCATTTTTAACTTCTACAAGATCTCCAATTTTCCCGAGCTTTGCAATATTTTCTAATAAAATTATTTGCATGTTTTAAAGTATTCCTAAAATTTTTGCCTTTTTAATCTCTCTTGCTAATTTCTTTTGTTTTCCTTGTGAAATGTTACTAATTTTAGATGTAATTATTTTGTTGGTCTCAGTAATATATTTTTGAAGTAAACTAATATTTTTGTAATCTATCACTGGAGCATCCTTAACTGAGAATGGACACTTACGAGAAAATCTTCCGTCATTTTTTTGGAAAAGACTTAGTTTGCTTAAAGATGATTTAGAATTTTTAAAATTATTTTTTCTTTTTTTCATTAGCTTTTATTTTTTGTAAAATACTCTGTTTTTAGATCTAGCTTCTTATATCGAACTGTTAAATATCTAACAATGTTGTTATCCAACTTTGTTTTGTTCTTAATCTCCTCTAAAGTCTTACTATCACCCTCCATTTTATAATGAAGGTAATAACCTTTCGTATAATTTTTGATTTTTCTTTTAAAATTAAGAAGACCCCATTTTTCAACTTTTAATACTTTTCCAGAGTTCTCGTTGATCAAGGTAGTGTATTTTTTTTCCACTTCCTCAACATCTTTTTGTGAAAGATTTTGTCTAGCAATTAGTGTATGCTCGTAGTAATTCATAATAAATAAGTTTAGTATTAAGCGGGTTTTATACTATTATAAAAAATTCATTTCAACATTAATTATAAGCGTGATATTTAGGTAAAATGAAAGCATTATTATTTCCAGGTCAAGGCTCTCAAAAAGCTGGAATGGCTAGTGAATTTGAAAAAAACTTTAAAATTGTCAAAGAAATTTTCAAAAGAGCTGATGAAACTCTTAATATTAAATTGTCTGAATTAATTTTAAATGGGCCTGAAGAGGATCTTAAGAAAACAGAAATTACTCAACCAGCTATCTTAACAACATCATATGCCATATTTGAGGTGATTAAAAAAGAAATAAATATCGATCAAAAAAATTTCAAATTTTTTGCAGGTCATTCATTGGGCGAGTACAGTGCGTTGGTATCATCAGGATCACTTAAATTTGAAGATGCACTTAAACTAGTCCATCAAAGAGGAAAATTTATGCAAAGTGCAGTGCCAGAGGGGGAAGGAGCTATGCTAGCTGTCATGGGTGTAGATATAAAATCACTTGTAAAATTTTTAGAAGAATTAAAAAATAAAAACGGAATTTGCGAGATAGCAAATGACAATTCGAATGGCCAGATTATTTTAAGTGGTGATAAAAAATCTATTCAAGATATAAATACAATTTTAGCTAATAATAAAAAAAGATCAATTTTTTTACCTGTGAGCGCTCCCTTCCACTGCTCTTTAATGAAACCAGCCTCAGAAAAAATGAGTTTTTTAATAAATGAGACAGAAATGAAAGATACTGTATTTGAATTAGTAAACAATGTGACTGCTGAACCTGTTAAATCAAGCAATGAAATTAAAAACTTACTCATTAAACAAATATTTTCAAAAGTAAGATGGAGAGAAAGCGTTGAATATATGATAAACAAAGATATAACTGATTTTATTGAAGTAGGTCCAGGAAAAGTATTAACGGGCTTAGTAAAAAGAATTAGTGACAAAGTTTCGTGTGCAAGTATAAATACAATTGAGGATATAAAAAAAATCAAATGATTGATCTTAAAAATAAAAAAGTATTAATTACTGGAGCCACGGGAGGGATTGGTGGATCTTTAGTAAAAAAATTTTTGTCACTTAATGCAGAAGTTTTAGGAACAGGTACTAAATCAGATAAGCTTGAAAAACTTAAAAATGAATTTAATAAGATTAAAGTTAAAAAATTTGATATTTCAGCTCATTCTGAAATTGAGAAATTTATAGATGAAGTTACAGAGGAATTAGGTGGATTAGATATTTTAATAAATAATGCGGGTATCAATAGAGATAATTTGTCGTTAAGAATGAAGGATGATGAATGGCAAAAAGTTCTTGACATCAACTTAACATCAACATTTTTGTTATCAAAATATGCAATAAAAAAAATGATGAAAAGCAGCTCGGGCAGGGTAATAAACATAACATCAATTGTTGGTCACACAGGAAATATTGGCCAATCTAATTATGCAGCTTCTAAAGCAGGTACAATAGGAATGTCAAAAAGTCTATCTATTGAATATGCAAAGAAAAATATAACTATAAATTGTGTTTCACCAGGTTTTATAGTTTCTGATATGACAAGTGGTATCCCAGAAAAGATAAAATCTATACTTCTCTCTAAAATTCCGATGGGCAAAATGGGTTCAGGTGATGATGTGTCTAATTGTGTAGCTTTTTTAAGTTCCGATGAAGCTTCTTATATTACAGGGGAAACTATTCATGTTAACGGTGGAATGTATATGGCTTGACAATTCCAATTATTAAATTTAGTAAGTCAAATATAAACTTAAAAGGAAAATTCATGTCAAAAGAAATTGGTTCAAAAGTAAAAAAAATAGTTGCAGATCATTTAGGTGTTGATGAAGAAAAAGTTGTTGATGAAGCTAGCTTCATTGATGATCTAGGTGCTGATAGTCTTGATACAGTTGAGTTAGTAATGGCCTTTGAAGAAGAATTTGGATCTGAAATTTCAGATAGCGAGGCCGAGAAAATTCTGACGGTTGGCGATGCAATTAAATTTATTGAAAGCAAATCTTCGCAATAATATTTAAGGAAAAACTATGGGTGTAAACATAGTTCTCTCCTCACCCTCAGGTGCAGGAAAGACTACAATAACAAAAAAACTTAGTCAAAAATATCCCAATATAAAAATTTCTATTTCTCATACGACAAGAAAACCAAGATCAAACGAGATAGATGGGGTTGATTATTACTTTGTAGATAAAATCAAATTTCAAAAACTTATTGAAGAAGGCAACTTTTATGAATACGCAAAAATTTTTGACAATTATTATGGAACCTCAAAAGCCTTAGTAAAAAAATTACAAGATCAAAATTTCGATGTTGTTTTTGATATTGATTGGCAAGGGACAAAAAAACTATCAAAATTCAAAGAACTAAATTTGGTTAAAATTTTTATTTTACCGCCTAATAAAACAGAGTTAAAAAAAAGACTTAATAAGAGAAACCAAGACAGTAAAATTGCAAATGATAAGAGGCTAATGCAATACGATAACGATATATTACACTGGGAAGATTATGATTATATTGTTATTAATAATGATCTCGAAAAATGTTTTAGCCAAATTGAGCAGATAATAAGAAATCACAAAAAAGATAAAATGTCATATATTTGATATTTTGTCGTATCGATTTGCAATTTTATAGTAAGTTAGTTCATCTAATTCTTGAGGCCTTAGTTTGAGATTAATTTTCAATTCAACTGCAACAGCATCAATGTTTTTGAATAATTTTTTTAAAGATTTGTTAATCATTTTTCTTTTATTTGAAAAAATAACACGTGTAACAAATTCTAGTGATTTGATATTTTTCACTTTAATTTCTTTTTTTTTTATTGGTTCAAATTCAATTATAATTGAATCTACTTTAGGTTTAGGGAAAAAACAATTTTTCGAAACATAAAAATAATTTAAAATTTTTAATCTTGATTTTGTTAAAATTGATAATCTAGAATAATTTTTAGTTTTAAAATTAGCAATAATTTTTTGCCCAACTTCCTTTTGGAACATAAAAATAATTTTTTTATAATTTGATGTATCGTCATAGAAATTAATAAATTTTACTAATATTTGACTTGAAATATTGTATGGCAAATTTCCAAAAACAGTGAATCTATCAAATTCTAAATCTTTTAAATTAAATTTTAAAATATCCAAATTAATTGTTTGAATTGATTTATCACTTGCAAAACTTTTTTGTAATTTACTATAAAGATTTTTATCTTTTTCGATAAGCAAGAGTTTTTTTGGTTTTAATTTTATAATTTCTTTAGTTAAATTTCCTGTTCCTGGACCTATTTCAACTACATTTTTATTTCGTATGTCGGTACTTGATAAAATTTTTTTGATTATATTTTTATCAATTAATAAATTTTGGCCTAATGACTTTTTAAAAAACATTAAATTTTATAATTTTGAGAAAAAAGATATACATTTATTTAAACTGTCTGGTTTAGATATATTTAATTTTTTTTTATCTGCAGCTATGCCATGGTCGGGAGAAATTCTTATATAAGGTAAACCTAAAGTTATATTTATTGCGTCAAATCCAAATATGGTTTTAAATGGTGCTAAAACTTGATCATGATACATACCAACTATCACATCAAATTTTTTTCTATTTTCTTTTAAAAATATTGTGTCAGCTGGAAATGGACCCTTAACATTAATTTTTGATTTAAGTTTTTTTATAGTTGGAATAATTATCTTAACTTCTTCAGAATTTTTTCTTAACTCATTATTATGAGGATTTAATCCTAAGACACCAATTCTTGGTTTCTTACCAAAATATTTTTTATAAAACGTGCTAATGGTAATTATTTTCTTTCTCACGCTTGATTTTTTGATATTTCTTTTAATATTGTTTATAGGAATATGTGTGGTAATCGGAGCTACTGATAATTTAGGGTTGTAAATCAACATAGCTTCTGACCCAAAACAATTATTTTTTTTGGCCAAATATTCGGTAATTCCAATTGCTTTGTGACCAAAAAAAACCTTTTTATCAATTGGACAATTAATAAAGCCTTTGATTTTTTTTTCAATTGATAATTTGTTGGCTATAATAAAGGATTTATTTATATAAACTTTGCTACTTTTAGCACTTACGTTAAATGGATTTTTAAAACTTAAAGGTACATTGTATACTAATAATTCATTTTTAGTCTTATTTAATTTATATAAATGATTATAATTAATTATCTTAATTTTTTTTTTTAATATTTTTAGTTGTGCTCTAATTAAATCAATGTTGCCAATTATTAAACAATTTTTTTTTCTCGCTATAGATTTTGCCAAGATCTCAATATTTATACTGTTTGGTTCACCTAAAATAATTGCAAATTTATTCATTAATCTCAATAAAAGTTAGTTTTTCTAAATTCAAATAATGCGAATTTGAAAAAACATTTAATTTTTCTTCCTTTTTTTTTTTTATAATATTATTTTCAATTTTTACTAAATCTAAATTGTTAGATTTTGTTATTCTTTTATCATTTAATTTTATTATTACAGTATTATTAATATTGTTTATTGGAGGAGTAATTTGACCTGGTTTAAGTTTTTGAATTTCACTTAAATATAAGTTTGAAATTGAACTTGACGATACCCAACCAATTTTTCCTCCCTTTGGTGCAGATAACGAATTGCTGCGTAAACTTGCTGTTTTTTCAAATCCATCTTTATTTATACTTGCATATATTTCTTGAATAAGAGTTTCCTTAGGCTTTTCAATTACTATCTCGGATAAATTAAATTCAATAATTTCTCTTTTTTCACTTATTTCTTTTTGCAGCTCTGCTTTTATTAATAATTCATCAACATCGAGTTGCTTTTTATATAATGAATAAATTAGATTATTCCACTTAATATCAACTACTAATTTTCTGATGAATGATTCATAATTTGCATTATATTTTTTAAAATGATCCTTTAATGAGCTTGGTAAACTTAAATTTTTTTCCAAATTTAATACATAGCTATCCAAATCCTTTTTATTATACGAATTAATTTTATATTTTTCAATTTCAGTTTTTCTTATCATTTGTTTTTTTAAACTTACAAATGCTAAATTTCGTAATATGTTTATGTCTTCGTTATTTATATTTTTATTTGAAATTGCCAATATTGTATTTATTTCATTTCTAATATCGAAATTTGTAATTATTTTATCTCCAATTTTTGCTATAATTTTATTTTCTATTTTTGCAAAAGAAGAGTTGTTAGCAATTAAAAAAACTATTAAAAAAATAAAAAATCTTTTCATTAATCAAAGGTTGGTGATGTGATTTGTCCAAAGGGAGAAAATGTAATTTTAAACATTAACGAATCTTCAGGCTCAACGTCTCTATCAAGATAAAATTCTCGTCTATAAGCTAAACCAGCCTTTAAACAATCATTTATGTACTCATAGCTTAAATTATAAAATTCTGCCGAGTTGGTAAGAAGGTTCCTTTTAGTGCTAAATTTAAATAATCCATTATTAAGATTTATTCCTGCACTAGTGTTAACATATTTTTGATTTCCAATATGCTGTTTTTCCTCTAAATAACTTAAGTTAAAATCTACTTTAGGATAAATCATGTTTAAGCCAACTTCATTTTCATTTAAGTCTTTCAAGTTTTGATCAATAGAGAAGTTAAATTTCAATGTTGAATTGCCACCAATTTTTATAGCTGACGATCCTACTACATCTGAAAATCTCTGATTTAAAGAAGTTTTATTAGGCAGATTTTCATTTTCATTTTCGCTAATCACCTGTCCCAAGCTAAATTTGAATTTTTCTTCTAAAACAGTATTTTCACTATTTATTCTATTCTTTTTAAAGTCAAATCCATAGCTTACACTCGAGCCAGCATCTATTACGTCTATTTTATCTATTTTATTTAATTTGAATAAATTGGAATATTTTAATCTAGATGAGTCATCAGAAATATCCCGCATATGATTTGGAGATACTTTAAATAATACTTTCGGCTTAAATATATTTAATTCTCTTTTTGCTTGATTTAATTTGAATAAACCTAATTCAGATTTAAATCCTAAAGCTCCATATAATTCACTTACTTCATCTTGTGTTTTATACTTCGTCTCATTTTTTGCATTATAATTTACATTTTTTATAAGTCCTAAAAATTCATTCTCAAAACCTAACTTATTTATCCAGCTATTTGAATTCCACTTAAAATCATTAGAAACTATTTCAACCTGTTTATTCACATCATAATTTCTTACATTAAAATTCGACTGAAAATCTAAAACTCCAATTTCTTCACTCATAAAAATATTTTTTTCGAAGGTTATATCTGGCATCATATACTCATATTTTGAATTACCAGTTTTATTCAAATCTTCATAAGCAGAAAAATTGGATGAAAAAAATAAATCTTCTTTTTGATAATTATAGGAAAAACTATTTTCAACTATATTATTATCTTTATTTACAAGTAGGGTGTCTAACTTATTTATTTTAGCATAGGTGCTATTAGATAAATGTTGTAGATTTAATGTTATATCGCTAAAACTTTCTGCAGTATCTTTAAGTATAGTATTAAACTTTGCAAATATATGAGATCTAGATCCTGGCGTTCTTGTATTTGAAATTTTTTCGTAACCTTCGGTAAATCCTCCATCAACTATTAAAAAAGAGTTAAGAAAATCTTGTCTATATTCAGCTAAGTACAAAGGTTTGTGGTTTTGATAAAATCTTGGAGAAAAAGTTATGTCTTTATCTTTAGCTATATTCCAAAAATATGGTGTCTGTAAACCAAACCCCACATTAGAACTGTCTGTGAAAGACGGCACTAAAAAACCAGATCTTCTTTTGACCGTTGGATCAGGATGAGATAATTTAGGAAAATAAAAAATCGGAAAGTCATATATTTTAAGTGTTGCACTATCATAGAATATCGTTTTTTTTGTACTATCGTGCCTAATTTTTTTTGCTCGGAGTTCCCATGGCGGACATTTGTCATTTTCCCTAAATTTACAATAAGTTAAAACACCTTTTTGTACTGATGTTTCATTAGAATTAATAGAAACGCTATTAGCATATATTCGAGGATTGTTTTCTGGGTCAATTTTAAAACTATCATCTTCAAATAATAATTTAGCATCTGAGCCAATAATCTTATTTTGAACTTCGTTAATGTAAATTTCACTAAATTTAAAAGTATTTGCATTTTTATCAATCATCTTAATTTCACCTTTGGAAAATAATATATTTTTAATTGAATTATAATTAAACATATTAACAAAAATTTTATTACCGTCTTGATCAATGATAGTTGTAGGATAGTCTGATTTTATAATATTATTCTTGTTATCAAACTCAACATTTTGACTTTCCAAAATATATTCTTGGGAAGTAATAATTTTTGTTTCTCCAACACTTTTAAGAAAATCTTTTTCTTTGAAATATTTTGCTTCATCAGTATATAAATAGTTTAAAGATTTATCACTAGCCTTAACATTTCCTTTAAAAACTATCTCAGAATTTTGTTTTTCAATTTTTACTTCGTTAGATACTATATTTAAATTTTCTTCGCTTAATACAGTATTTGATACTAAAATTAGTGATAAAGAGATGATAAATATAAAATTACTTTTCATTTATTTGAAGCAAACCAACTAAATTAAATAAACTTATTATGATTATAGGGATCCAAACAGACATCTCTGGTGACAATCTATTTGATTTTCCAAGAGCAAATGAAACGTCTTTCATATAGTATATAATTGCGCAAGATAGAACCGCTATTAAAGTATAATTAATATTATTAATATTCCTATTATTAATAGTAAAAATTGAAGCCAAAAAAATCATCAAAACCAAGAAGAACGGTAGAGCTAAAAAGGTGTTTATTTTCTCTGAAATAGTTGATTTTTCGTACCCTCTCACAATTAATTCTCTATACTCTATAATAATATCTAAAAAGGAAATGGTGTCTAAATTTTTGTATAAAGAATTAAGTTTAACGAGATTATAAAAGGAATTGAATTCAATTGTATCTACCGATTCAAATTTGCCCTTGACCGTATTAGTAAAATCATAAACTTTTGACTGATCTAATTTCCAAAGATTTTCAGTTACGTCAGCCTTTTTTGCTTCAATTCTTTTTAATAAAACGTGATCTTCTGACAGTATATCTAGTGATACATCTATTAAGAAATTATTTTCGAGTCTTTGGGCATTTATTAAGATAAGTTGATTTTGTTGAGTTTCTTTAATCCATACGCCATTTCTGTTAATAGTAACTAAGTGATCAGTATCTCTCGAGTAATTTGATTTTGTTTGTTCGTAAAACTTTACCATATTTGAAGTAATAGGATTTATAATTACTAAAATTGATAAACCAAATAAAAATGCTACGACACTAACAATTGATATTATTTTTAAATTTGAATAACCAAAAACTTTTAAAGTAAGAAGTTCATTATTTTTTTGTTTTATAGAAATAAAATAATACATAGCAGATAAAAAAATTATAAATGGCATAAGATTAATAAAAACTAAATTAGGTATGTAAGAAAAAGTTAAAATTAAAGGTAGTATTAAATGAGCATCTGTATTTTTAAAAAATTCTATTTCTTCAAATAAATTTAAAATTACACCCAAACATATAAAAAGCAGGATAGCATTAAGTAGAATTTTGGTATAACCGAAAATAATATAATTGTTAATTTTTTTATTCATTTAAACTCCCTTTTAAGAGATCTATATAAGCACAAATATACTGTTGGAATAAGTACTAAGGGAATTATAAAATAACTAATAAAATGTAAATCAGAGAAGCCTGAATATCTGACTAGTAAATTAGAAATTACCAAAAGCACAAAACTTAAAGAAAAAAACAAATATCTATTAA
>CEVL01144508.1_pt1 | contig 14060 bp, 28 predicted proteins | sample 427051 | NCBI WGS metagenome assembly CEVL01 (sample SAMEA2623673, study PRJEB7988) | marine metagenome | biome: marine biome (ENVO:00000447); feature: surface water layer (ENVO:00002042); material: "saline water (ENVO:00002010), including plankton (ENVO:xxxxxxxx)" | depth 5 m
CGTCGGGCTAGCGCTTACGACTTTGAAGTCTTTGCTGAGCTTTTGGAAAGCGGTGCTGTTGGTAGCGGTCAGGCTTGGTCTGAAGTTGCAACTGCTGTTTCGCCTACTGCTACTGCGCCATTTGCTCGGGAAATTAACAGGTTTGGTCGTGTAAGATCTGGCGCAAAAATGGCTATGAGTGATGAAGCTACGACTTGGAATCCCTTTAGCGCAGATTTCAAAGGTTACGTTGGAGTTAGGGGCCAGAACGAACGTGCTGAGTTTATGCTTCGCGCTGCGTTAGGGTTTGACACAATGATGAAAGGCGGCAACAGCGTTGACGCTGTGCGCCAAATAAATAAGTATCATTTCGATTACTCTGATCTGACTGATGTTGAGAAAAAAATTAAGGATGTTATTCCTTTCTACACTTGGCAGAAGAATGTTATTCCTGTGTTGTTGGAGTCAATGGGGAAGCGTCCTCAGGCGTGGAGCAATTTGCTTCGTTGGAAGAAAGAACTTGAATTACATTCTCCGCAGCAAGGTTTAGTTCCTGATTACTTTGGTGAGAACATGGGTATTAGGTTGCCGTTTAAGATTCCTGGGATGGCTGGTGGGCGTTTGTACGCTATGCCTGATCTTCCGTTTAGGAACTTGGCGATCTTTGCGAAGGAACCTACTTCTCCTATTCGTGTTCCGTTAGAGTCTGCGTTCCCTTGGGTCAAGATGCCTGTTGAGATTTGGGCTAAGAAGCAGTCGTTTGCTGATATTCCGTTTAGCGGAAGGTTCCAACAGGTTCCAAGTTGGGGCAAGATTCCTGGGTTGATGCCGATACTAAGCGCTATGGGTAAGGCTCAGAAGAATTCTAAGGGTGAGTGGGTGATGCGTGACAATGATATTTATGCTGTGGATCAGTTCTCTCCTGTGTTGGGTCGTATGCGGAGGCTTATCCCTAATGAAAGCGCTAAGCAAAGACGTTTGATGCAGACTTGGGTATCCACCATGTTTGGTGGCGGGTTCCGTGTTAATGATCCTTGGGAAAAGAAGTCGCAACTCATTAGAGACAACACCAGTTTCGCTAATGAGTGGCGTGATATCATAGATATCGAAACAAGGAAAGTGTAGCGTGGCCCTTACCATTATTTCTCGGTCGGGTTGGGAAGCCCGACCTCCTAAGAAACCTTTTACGAAACTGAAGCGGTGGCGGATTAAGGGAATTGTTTTGCATCATAGCGGTGTGAAGAATGGCCCTACGGGTGTGACTGCCGTTAAGCAATATGAGCGTTTCCATATGGATTCTCGTGGCTGGAAAGCTATTGCTTATAACTGGCTTGTAGACGAGAAGGGTGTTGTTTATGAGGGCAGAGGTCCTGGTATTCAGTCTGGTGCTACTAAGGGTTGGAATAGTCGTACTGAGTCGATTTGTTATACAGGTTGGGGTGCGGCGAAAGTTAGCAACCAAGCTTTAGTTTCTATTAAGGCTTTGATTAACGACATTCAGGAGCGTTACGATCATGGACTTTGGGTCAAAGGACACAGAGACTTGGGTAATTCAACTTGCCCTGGTAATTGGCTTTATGACTGGCTTCGCGCAGGGATGCCCGTCGATGAAGGAGATTGGGCTCAGATCGACTGGGCGTCCATCACAGCGCATTTAGACAGGTTAAAGGGGGTAGTATCACACTCCCCCCTCTCCGCTCGCCGTAGGAGCCGTGGAGCGGCTGTCAGGGCAGTTCAGGAACGCCTAACTGATCTAGGTTACGAACCTGGGGGTATTGACGGTATATTTGGTCGAAACACAACTAAAGCAGTTAAAGATTTCCAAAGAAAATTTGGATTCTTAAAAGTTGACGGTGTTGTAGGTATGCAAACTTGGGATGTCTTGTTTGCATAAGTGGGCCAAAGTTACCTTATTATAGGAAGCGAGATACAAATGTCCGAAGAAACAAAACAGCATAAAGATTCTTCTTCTGTTGACAACATGCAAGCAATGGGAATGAAAGCTAAAGAAGCAGCTTCGTTCTTACGTTCAACAGCATTAGGAAATCAGAACTCGGGCGGACGCCCGTTTGGGAAGTGAAATGACTGAAGGTTCAGCCAAGAAACCATTTGACTGGGGCGATTGGATCGAGCGTTCTGTTTGGACTGCGGTCGAAGCAGGGCTCGCCATTCTTGTTGTTACAGACGTATCCAGCATGAAAGCTGCTGCATCAGCAGCGGCAGCGGCTGGCATAGCGGCCTTGAAGTCGCTAGCCAAGCAACGTTTGGCTCGGTGACACTCGTGGGTGACGACGAGGCTCTCGATGACATCTGGGCAGATTGGATGGCAGAAGAGGGTTTAGAGATCGAAGAAGAAATCGAAATCACTCTTTTAGAATCTCGTGGCACCCTCGACATGCAAGACGGCACTCATGCTCAATGGTTAAATGGTGACCTTGGGGTGCTATTTACTTTTAGTCCCGAAGAAGTTTCTGATATAATTGACGCTTGGGATGACGCTGTTGGAGGCAACCTGTTGGCCTTGACCAGTTTGATGAACTGGCTTCAAGGCTTTACAGCTTTTCTTAATACTTGTGTCAACGCAAAGTCAAACTTGGAAGATTAGTCTTTGAGTTTTTTCCACACAGCTTCATGCTGAAGGAGATTATGACGGACTTTAGCTGCAAGCTCATCTCTTCTGCGTGCCAACGTAGTCTTAGGGATGTCTAATACCTTTGCGACGAAACGCAGAGATAAGCCAACATCTACAAGCATGTGGTATAGCCATTGTTCATCGTCGCTTAAAGAGTCAAAGACTTCTTCAACGGCATCTATTAAATCCCCTTCATCTCTATAGACGCTTTCCCAAGAAGCAGAAGGTTCCTCGAAAGGGGCGGCGCTCATAAGAGCTTCCGCCTCTGTTTCTGGAATGTGGTAGAGCCTTACGGCTCGATACCATTCTGTGTCAGTTACCGCTACTCGCGACCTTTGCGGTCGCAGTGACGGAAACTTGTAATCTTTTAACGCTTGAAAGAATGCTTCAGGATCAAATTTGTCATCCATCGTCCCAGGGCAATAGTTTTGAGCTTATAGAGAAATAAGCTTTGCCCTCAGGAAACTTCCCCAACGGTACATCTTCTTTATTAATGATGTTTACCATTTCGCTGTATGTCAACGCAGCAAAATTCTGTCGGGTTGATGACCAAATCCAAAAGTACAAGTCCATTCCCGAGTGATCCCACCAAGACAACGCAGATATCTTTTCTAATTTCAATTTCAGCGGCGTTTTGCCCATTCCCATCACTTCTACTAGCCGCTGAGGGTTTCCTTGTAAGTAATCAGGAGTATACCTTACTCCCAACGGCATTTTATGGATGTGAAAAGGTGGGCGGTTCAAACCATACCTAACCCAAGAGTCGTTTCTTTCTTCATAGGCTGTTTCAGCTTCGTCGCCCATCTTTAAGTAACGTTCTACATAAGGCGCTTGGTGAAATGGTTTGTTCATTTTTTCTTCCCGACAATCCTTTGTATTTGGATATCGTCTTTATAGGCGATGCCATTTAAGGCATCTTCTATCGCTTTAAGGTAGTTGGTAGTATCTCCTCGGAGTTTGCTTTCCTCTACCTCTAGCGGAGTGATGGTTATCTGAGCTTTCTCTTTGCTCAGAACCACACTCATGCTTATCGGCCCCTCAAAGAGAGGGCCTTTGTAATGTTCTTTGACTGCGTTCTCGTAGTCCCGAGTATTTTTAGGAGTGTACGCATAACCTTTCTTAGAGAACCTTGGTCTACCTTTAACTTTTGGGCGGACAGGGACCGTGAACTTGTAAGACTTAGGCACGCCTGTCGCCTATTGCTACGACTGCTCGTTCAACAAGATTGCGAAGTTGACGTTCTCGGTCTGGTCTGTCTGTAAACTTTTCCAGACGATCATCGAATCGTCGAACCCAATCTAATGTCGCCTCGAATGTAAATTCTTGCCAGATCAAACTGGTGGCAAACCCGAAGAGAGCTTTACTGCGATCTTCGTATTCGCTTTTCTCCCATAGTTCTTTAGCCAAACCAAGAAACTCTCCGTCTAGGCGGAATCCTCGGTCAACGTACTTAAGTTTCTTGGGCTCAGTTGCAGCGTGAAGAGGCAGCAGCTTCCGCAGTGTCGCTGGCAATGTTCTGTTCTCTAAAGCTTCCTTCGCAAATTTTTGCCACGAGTAGCCTTCAACTTCTTGCTTGCCAGGTGTGCGACCTCCAGGGTAAGGAAGCCTCAAACAGTTGCCTATAGAGTCTTTCTCTAAGGATTCTTGTTTGGGGTATACCTCTCGAACGGGCACGTCCACAATCCTACAAGCTCCTATGAGAGCTTTCCTTACTAGACTTGCAGCCATAGGTGCCTGCAAGTAAACCCAAACGTGATATCCCTTAGATCTTGAAGGTTCTTTCCAAGAAACGATACCCATTTTAGTAAGCAATTTTTGTAGATTGTTTGCGTGAACGTCTGAGATGTCGCCGTCGTCTAAATCGACTGCTCCCCAATTGACCATCCAAACACCGTTCTTTTGCCACAAAGGGTACACACCAATGTTGGCGTCGCCTTCTAGATGTTTCTTGATCAGGTCTTGGTATTCTTCTCCATAGGCTTCTACATAGTTACCCTGTCGGGTGAGAGGCTTTACTCCTTTCGCTACGTTAGCGATGAAGCCGCCCTTGTGAAGCTCAGCGAAGTCTTCTACTCCACCCATCGGTCATCCATTGGGATATCAGACTCGTAGTAGTCCCTGACGAGTCCGCAGTTCGGGTCCATGTAGTAATCAATGGGATCGTGTGTGACATGGCATGGCGGTCGCTTGTTTTTGCAAAGGTCAAGAGAGACTGAGACTGAGTGCATAACTCGTTCTGCGTCCGAAAGCTTTGGGTCATCACGTTTCCTAAATACGTTTAATTGAAGAATAGCATATTCGTCGGCATTAAACTTTCCATCGTCCATGCCCCTTGACGAACCTCGTGTGGAGGCTTTGCCAGATTGATGGATAAGAGCGGTTGGCATTTTCTCTGCCTCTGACCATTCCTTAAGTCCTTTAAGAACTTTGGATACGCCTTCGTAGCCGCTGGCCTGTGGTAGCTGTTCTAGAAAGTCAACCATTACGAACCCTGGCTTTGCTTGCCAGTAGTCCTCGCATTCCCTCATGGCTTCCGACATGTGCTCGAAAGACATAGCGTTAGGGAAAATTTTAATCCTGTCTAAGAATGATACTTTAGCTTCTTCTATTTCTTGAACGACTGAAGGATCTTGCGCCCGCAAACCATCTTCCACTTCCGCAAGATTGCGTTGGTAAAGTAGAGCGTAAAGTTTTGAGACAACCAAGATTTCTGGTTCGTCGGGGGTGTAGATGATGCCATGAAAATCAGGATTCTGTAATAAGTTTGTTGCCATTGACGAAAGGATTACAGCAGACTTGCCGCTGTGTGCTCTGCCTGTGACGACAAGAACGTCGCTAGGCCAGATGCCTCTCATCTTTTGATCTATGTCTGTTAAGCCCATGTAGTAACAATCGTCACCACGTTGGGCATAGTCCACCCATTCGTCCACTGCCGCTGAAGTGGGGCGGAACCATTTGTATTGTTGCTCTCCCAGTAGGTCGAGGTCAACGCCCGCAAGGCGAGCGTCAACCTCTTCCTCGGAAAGCTCTACGGCTTCTCCCTGGGTCTCCATTTAAGAATGAAGCTCCTCGCGACGGGCCAACCAGTCCCATTCAACTGCGTCATCCTTCGTCTGGCCTGCGGCCTGATCGAATACAGTCAATGGAACGTTGCTGTCCCCTTCGTTGACCCAAACGCCAAAGTCTTGATTGACGTTGATTCCTATGCGAGAAAGCGCATCCTTACCAATGGAGAAATTAGGGTAGTTAGTCCCACGGTTGGTTTGATCAGTTGTGCCGTCAGCTTTTTCTTTGACTTTGTACACTTCGATCAAACTGCCGTCATCATCTCGCCATTCGCTAGGCTGGAACGCTATAAGGTTCCATGCCGCTTGGCGGATGTCAGCTTGTTTCCCAACGCAGAGAGGGACTCGCTTGTAAACACGACCAGTCACTTTTCCTCCTGCTGGAGCGGAAGCTTTCGGTCGTGTTGGAGCGCTACTCTCAGCAGCTTCCGCTGCGGGAGCGGAGGGCTTACTACCATCAGGCCTGGAAACGCCGCTTTTCAAGCGACGCATCACGACCCCATCAGGAGTAAGATCTATTTCTTGTCCTGATTGTTTGAGCACTTCGCTCTTTACTTGTTCAAACATGGAAGTTGCTTCAGCAATGATGCCTTCATCTCCCATTGATTCGGGAACACTGCGCTCTATGGAGAGCGAGTAGTCCGCTGTTTCGTACGGGGCTTCGCTCACTTTTTGAGTGAAGCTCACCGTAACTCTTGCATTTTCTGTCATATGTCATCCTCCCTTTGGATGTTATTTCCAACAGATCATTTTACATCGTACCAGAAACGGCCCACGGCACAAACTAGCAGATAGTGAACGTTTCTCACCACGGCTTCTGCCCGAGGTGCTTGCCACGGCATTCGCCTGCTTGCCACACGGGGCACCATTTGGGCGAGCAGTGCCAGCCTTGCCAGTTCATGGGCCAAGGCTTTATGTCGGCTGTCATTAGAGGAACGATGGACCAACACATTTCTATGAATGCGTCGATGTGTTCTTGTGTTCGTTCGATTGGAATGTGCTGGTACTGGCCGTTAGCGAATACAGCGAGGTTGAACTTCTCTGCGTCTAGAGCCCAGCAGTAAGCATGGGATTGGATGTCCCAGCGTTTCTTCTCCCACGGTTCGTAGAATCGTGAGGGGTTCTTCCAGTCCCACAGTTCACCAGACTCATCTTCCCAGTCCGCAGTTCCTGTGAGGATTAAGGTTACGCCGTCACGTGTGCCTATCTCTTTGGTGAAGGTGCGCTCCACGGCATGGGGCATCAGTTGAGGCCATACCTCATCGTGCCAGACTTGAATGTTTGCCCTGCAAACATCGACGACTGTTTCGTAGGGTTGACGCCACACTTCAACAAGAACAGAGTGAGCGGAGAGATAATCGTCCACCATGTCCCACAGCACATCTAAGCTGACAGTGGCATGAGAGTGAAGTTGTTCTAGTCCTGCTTGCTCGATAGCGTAGTGGACTGCGTTGCCTCTGAGCAGATCAGATGTTTCTTTCTGCTTGACTAGGCCAAGCCGCTCTTGGCGTGCTTGCTCAGGGCAGCGGAGGAAGGTGTTAATCCAGCTTTGCCGTAATTTTATTTCCACGCTTCTCCCTGCGTTATGGGTGATGCCCTAAGCGCGGGGAGAAGTCACGCCTAGGGCATCTCCCTAGATCTAGTTTCGGGGGAACCCCCTGAAGGGGTTCCCCCGAATCCTACAGGTAAGATTACAAAAAAACAACCTTCCAGAAAAAAGAACAAAAAAAAGACCCCCACCCGAAGGTGGGGGCTGTGGAATTTCCACAAAATCAGAACGGAGTCTGTTTCTGTAATCTTTCTTCTGCTGCTTGTTGTATTAGTTCATGCGCTCTAGTTCGTTTGAGGTTAATGAACTTTCCAGCTTCGGCTTTAGAGAAGCCTTGCTGATATATGTCAAGCATTGTTTGTCGCCTCAGGTATCTGAGAACTTTAAGTTGATTTTCCCACACCCAACACAACCTATCTAGGTAGCGCAAGTGTGCAGGGCTATCAACATTCCATGCTGAATTGTTTTCTGCAATTTCGGAAAACAATTCAAGCTCCATCTCAGCTACAGCAGTTAAACCTTCGCGCTGCACCCAAGCTGGTTCTTCTTCACTCATGCCATTCCCCTTGCTCTTAGTATTTCCCCTCTCGTAAACGCATCAGCATAGACAACAGGATTGTCTCGCTTCCCTGCGGGTTTCTTCGGAGGTGTCTCACCTGGATTATCAGCTTTATACTTTCTTGCTTTATCTCTTCGCTCTTGTTCGTAAAGAGATTTAACCGAGCGACATAAGTCACAACGGCACCCTCTACCGTAATTCGTGAGCGAAGGACTGCCTTTGCAATCGAATTTCATTTCATCCTTCCGCAAGTCCAGAGCGCCCAACGGCCTCTACCCTTGCTGTAAATGTGGTGAGCCATAGCGGAATTAGTCGATATCTCATACCGTTTAGCCCAAGTTTCTTTACCAAAAACATCTGCCCAGTAAAATTCATTCACTTGAAAATGGCCGTGATCAACACCGTTGTAGGCCCGAGGATTGCCTAGCGACTCACACCAGACAATCCCCAAGGCTCGTACACAGTTGCTGTCCTCCCATTCATATGAGCAAACAGATTCGGCAATCTGAACTTGTTCTTGTGGAATTTCCACAAACGAAGCAAAGTCCAGAATTCGCCAAATAGCCAACCAGACGTTCACTTAGTTACCTCTGGCCTCATCTATCTTTCGATCCCAATACATTGACTCAGCTACTTCACGAGCTTCCATCATCTCGTCGTACTCTTCGTCAGTTAGATCACCATAAGGATCGTCAGGTGGGTCATCACTTAGATACTGCATAGAACATCCTTTACTTGTTGAGCAGATCAACTGCTGCTTCAAAACTTAGGTCATAGGACACGGCATAAGCCCATCCGTCATAGTCGAGTCGGTTAAAGTCTTTGACCGCTACGACATACGGAGCTTCAGGGAATGGGCATCGCTCCTTAGGGCGCTGCACCATGATTCTGAACCAGCCATCATCCTTATCTATTGGCACCTTATGGATAATCGGGTACCCGTTCGACTCTGTAACCTCAGTCACTTCCTCATCCTTTCTTTTATTCTCTGATCAATAAGTTCCATGAACCATTCATTCTCCTCGCTAATAACAATGTCGAATTGATGTTTAACGCAGTCTTCCAGAGCTTGCATTAAACGGCCAGTCACGGTGCTTTCCATTCCCCAATAGTCAGGTTCTTGTGGAATTTCCACAGGATCTGGTTCTTCAATGGGAGCAGAACGCAACCTAGGAGCAACTAACTGAAAGATTTTCGAGCCCGCTGAGTACCAACCATCGTGGTGGGTCCAACAGCTAAGACAAACTCTTTCGTCTTTCATAGTCACAATGTCACATCCCATAGGGATGGAAAGCCCGCATCGCTGACACCAACAAGCTAAGTCGCCTGCATGGGCAGGCTGTCCATTGGTGTCATAGACAGGCTTCCAGTCGTCATACATCGTCTACCCTTTCTGGAAAACTGATTACATTATCGGGAACTGCGGGAGGCTTAAGGTCACCATCTTTGTTCAGGGACTTCACTGCTTCCAACAAACACTGCTCTAGCTCTGATGCTGCTTCGTACATTGCCTCGCCCATGCTTCTCATCATGTGCATGACATCGTGTGTCGAATCAAACAATTCAAGCAAGAGATCATTCTGCTCATCTGTGAGGCTGCTCATTAGTAAGCCACCGAAGCGAGTCGTGAACCAATACCTAAAGCCTTAACTGCTTTCTCAGTCAAAGGCAATTTGCCCATGACTAAGTTTCTGTGATGCCGCTCCTGTGTGGACCCGCTAGCTTTACTTACGCGCAAGTCTTTCTGCTCGTAAGCTTGGACAGCCATTAATGCTCCCCAAGCCGTGCCAGTAATGTTTGTGTTGTTGGGGTCTTCGGTATAGCGATACATGATTCGATCTCGCTTGTTGTTCCACTCAGTCCACGCCCTCCGCACGGCTGGACCAGATTCCTTCACAGTAAATTTGTTTGGTTGTTCACCAATTACGGCTCTAACAATCTTCTGGAATTCTGCGTCTACAAGTTCTTGGTTAAGCAACCGTTCGATGCGGCTACCGTGACCAGAACCCATATCGACTCGTAACCCTAGCTGGTTCACCGCTTCGTTCATTAACTCCGCAGGCTTACCTATGTGCTTGAAGGTGTGCCATGCGGGCACGTTCAAGACGTTGGTCTGCATGGTGTTAGCACAAACAACAATCCCCAAACTATTTGTTAGCGACAACGGCAACTTGTCATACCCATTGGTCAAGTTGATTACGTTGTGGACTTCGGAGTACCCGTCAATCTCAATGTCGTTAGGTAAGCGCACTGACACAAAAGCTGCCTCGCCGCTGCCATAAGTACCTATGGACTCGATGGACTTAACTAACCCGTACTGAATGAGCTTAGGCAACAGTTCTCTGGTCAAGAACGAATGCTGCACCAACTTGTACCTATTTGAGTGGTAGCCATGTGTATAGGGGTAATTGTTTAAGACAACAGTCTTGGTATCTGGGTCCTGAACTAAACCTCCTGACTCACCGAGGTCAGGGTGGCGACCTTCTGTTGGGTCATCGAAGTAGAACCAAGGCGAATCGAGATGGGCGTCTGCCCAATCGAGCGCCGAAAGTGATTCGATGTAGTCGATCTCACCTACAGTCCCTAGCTTGTGCCATGCGGATTCTGCGAACCGCATGTGCTCTGCATCTAATTGTTCTATTCTGCTACTCATTTTCTTTCTCCTCTTGTGGAATTTCCACAAACTTAACTTTCCTGTTTGGACCTATATAATCGGATACTGCTTCTCTAGCCACCTCTGCGTCACCGCCAAGGGCATGCAGATAGGTGGCACGTTCATAAACTCTGTCAAGGGCTGCGTCTGGCATGACAATCGACTGAAACAGGTCAACACAATCTTGTGCTGCCTGCTCCAGCCGAATAGTCGCATACCAGAAGTCCAAGATCTTGGCTTCTAATTGTGGATCATCTAGTGACATCTGGGTCCGCACCGCTCCACTCGACAAGTTGCTTGACAATGTGGCGGGCATTGGACCCTCTGCCCCCGTAAGGCATCAGGGAACCTTCTGCCTCCATTTCTGTCTGGTTAGCTACCCAGTACAAAAAGGTGAGATTGTACACTCCTTCCATAGATTCTTTGGGCTCGCCATCGTGACCCCAAATGGTTGTTGTTGGGCTACTGAAGTCCGAGTGGTGGACCTCTGTGATCTCAGTCACATCGAACCCTTCGTAATGCTCTGGGTTAATGATTGAGTGACCGTCTGGATAGATGATGCCATTCTCGATGGCATTCTTAATTTTTTCTTTACTAAATGTCATTGTTATCTTTCTGTGGAATTTCCACATTTGGTTTATTTGTTACTTGCAGCGAAACGTACGTTGTTCACCCCCTTGATGCATAGCCCGCAGTCAACGCAGGCACCTACGCCGTCGTTGACCAAGGGCACTTTGCCTGTTAGCTCTGGACATCTAGGCCCACGCCTACGGTGGGGAAACTTGTCAGAAAGAGTTAGGGTGTCTGTCCATGTGTCTGCACAAAACGCTATGTTTACCCAAGGATTGTGCTTCTCGCACTCAATAGCTTTTGACACGTTAAAGTTATCCACAGATAAATAAACTTGTAGGTTCGTAGGACCGTACAAGTGTGGCACGACACTGAAGTTGCGAGTGTAAACCCAGAACTTGATGTCAGGGTATTTGTTTGCCACGTCACGCATAGCCAGAGCGAAACTCTGAGATGGAATGTCGCCATCCCAAAAATGGCGAAACACCCAGTGCTCCTTAGGCACTTGGTGTCGCTTGAAACCCCAAAGGGCTTCGCCTACTAGATTGTCTAGTTCTTCCGCTAAAGCGAAGTAGTCGTGAAGGTGCGATGAAACAAACTCCCAGTTGCGTTCTAGAAGATTACGAACGTTAGGGCGGTGCTTCTCGATCTTCTCGGCGTAGCAATGCTTGTCGCAAAACTCTGTCCTGTCGGTGCAGTATTTGGCAGGCAAACCGTAAGTGTTCTTGACCTTAGGGTCCCAGCGGCCACTCTTGCGTTGAATGGCTACAGGTGTGACTTTGCGGTCAGTGCTAGTCTCGATCATTAGCGTTGTGGAATTTCCACAAATGAAGCATTAGTGCCAAGAGCACGACCGAAGGCAAGCTTCAACTCTTCTTGCACTACCTTGCGGATCATGGGCTCGAAGTTCGCAGCGAACGCATCGGGCTGTTCCTCCATGCTGCCGAGCACCTCACCTATTACTCGTTTGGTGGCGTCAGCAAAAGCTTCACCAACACCACAGCGACCTTGGGCGCTGGTTCTAAGGAAGTCACGAAGCAATGCCTGCACAGCTTCGCCTAGGTCGCCTTCCGCCATAAGGCCAGAGCCGTCAGCTAGTTCATTGACACTGATGTAGTTGATGTTGCTGCTGATGATCTCGTCCCAGCGATTGAAGTCCCAGATGATTTGGTAAACGTCATCAGTAACGTCAAGGTTGTTAGCTAGATAATCTTCGACCGTTGAATCTACTTTGTACTCAATCGCATCGTATAAGCCGTCGTCATCTATGGAGATTGTTGTATCCCCTAGATTGATGTCGAATTCAGCCATTGTTTCTCCCTCTGTGGAATTTCCACAAGTCTATTGTGAACGTTAGTGCCCACAAATAAAAGTATATCATAAATATTTATAGCCGTCAAAGGCGGGTCACGGCACGGGCCACAGCACGGGCCACGGCACCCATCGAAGCGCCCCCAACGGCACCGACAGTGAATTTTGCTTCACAAAATTCACAGGAACGAATCGAGGTGCAAGTAGGGTCAGACACGAAACCCCTAGTTCATAGGCTCTGCCATGCAGTGGGACACTAGTAATTGTCGTTCTGTGGAATTTCCACAAACACAAAAAGAAACCACCGCCGACCCGAAGGCCGACGGTGGCACTAACCGACGAGGGGAGGGTTATCGGTTAGAAATGTAAGTTACTTTCTCTAGGTTCTTTCCATACCGAATAGTTACACCTTCGATATGTCTCCCGATAGAACCTTGAATGTCTTGTTTGTTCAGGTAGTAGTTATGAATACCAGTTCCCCTGAAGTCGTTCGAGGCGTTCCAGTCTCGCATCACCTCAGCCTTTGTCGTATACACTCGCCCGTAGGCAGGCATAGCCGTTATCACTTCACCCATTATTGTCTCCCAACTGGTCGGGCTTAATCATTTCCATAACTTCACCAAGCCTCCACGAAGCCTCTTTAAGCACTTCGTGAACTTCATCTAACTTGGCTTGCTCCTCAGCTAGTTGCAGCCTCCATATCGCTGCTTGAAGCTGTGCTTGTGGAATTTCCACAGTATTACCATCGCTACCCATTGCGCTCTCCTCTCGCAGGTAGATCTTTATTCAGGTCATCTAACATTGCTTGCCAGTACTCAGGGCCGCGAGCACGCTCGCGAGCCCAGTACCACTCACTGATCAACACGCACCCACGCACAAACATGGCAACGCAGATCAAGTAGTACAGGCCAGGGTACTCAGGGATAGGTAGAACCTTCTCCAACAAATCAAACATAATCACGGGCCTCCTGCAACGCTTCAGCAAACATCTCTAAGTTTGCTTCGTCACCCAACTGTGCCCAAAGTTCTCTCTGCTCAGGATAGACAACCCATCTCGGCCTGTTGTCCATCCACCACTCGGCATACCGATAGGGCGCATATTCATAAACCTTAGGGTCAGACATCAGAACACATCCTCAGAGTTTGGGTCATAGCTTTCCATAGCGTCTATCATGCGCTCTACATTGCTAAGTTCCCAGAACAAGCGATCACGTTCCCGCTGCAACTTCAACAGCGTTGTAATCTCCTTCTCCTCAAAGGCCTTGTTTGGATCTGTTGTGGAAATTCCACGAAACGGATCTGTAAGGTTATGTACCATTGCTCTCCCCTAACTCGGACAGGGCCTCTCCCCATCCGTTACTAATAGTTTAGCATACAAACTTGAGTGCGTCAAGTCGGGCCCCACAGCACACACGCAGCACAGCACGAAGACAGGGCACACACAGATAGTGGCAAGCACAAAAGAGTTTGTGGAATTTCCACAAACGGTATAACTAACGTGACGTGTTAGGTGCGCTTAACACTTACGTGTTAGGCAAGCCTAACATAGGGGGGCAAACTGACAGTGAAAGATGATTCATCTAGAAGCGTAGCGCCGACGATGAATCATCACGCCGCAGCCGCTTCGTTGCGGCTTTAAAAGCGGCGTCGTTAATAGGCTGGGATCTCGGGCTGCTTGCAGGGCGAGGGGATTTTGCGGAGCGAAGCGGAGCAAAAAAAAATTGGGGAGGGAAGAGAAGTGA
>CEVL01183793.1_pt1 | contig 14019 bp, 11 predicted proteins | sample 427051 | NCBI WGS metagenome assembly CEVL01 (sample SAMEA2623673, study PRJEB7988) | marine metagenome | biome: marine biome (ENVO:00000447); feature: surface water layer (ENVO:00002042); material: "saline water (ENVO:00002010), including plankton (ENVO:xxxxxxxx)" | depth 5 m
CTGAACAAATAGACTGTCCTTTAATTATAGGTGGAGGAATCAATTCTTCCTACCAAGCTATAGAGAAACTAAATGCAGGAGCAGATATTATTGTAGTAGGAAATGCGATTGAAAAAGATAAAAAACTAATTTCAGAAATTGCCAATATTGTTCATTCTTGACAATTGATATTATATATGTTTTCATCTAAAAAATTAAAAAAATGTCTTAAAAGTAATGGAAGAAATAATTCAATTATTTAGTGAGTCGAATTTTTATTGGATAGAAATTCCCGCTGCTTTTTTTGGGATTTTATATGTCATATTAGCAACAAAAGAAAATATATGGTGCTGGTTGTTTGCCGCCATTAGTACTTCTCTCCAAATGTTTATATTCTATAAAAACGGTTATCCTGCTCAAACAGCACTTCAAATTTTTTATTTAATTATGGCAATATATGGATATATTATGTGGAACAAACAAGATCAAGAAGAAATTAAAGAATGGTCTGCAAAAACACACGTTTATTTAATGTTTATTGGAACAATTATGATTTTTGTAATTGGATTTATCTTAACAGAATTTTTTGAATCTTCTCATCCACTACTTGATTCTCTTACAACAGTCTTTTCTCTTTTAGCTTGTTATATGGTAGCAAGGAAAGTTCTTGAAAGTTGGTTATATTGGATTATAATAGACATTCTTATAGTGTATCTTTGTTATGTCCAAATTGAAAATTATAATGCTATTGAAGAATATTTTTTAATCTTGTTATACCTGACGTATAGTATACTTGCCATTTACGGTTATTTTTCTTGGATTAGGAAAATGAAAACCAAACAATGAATAAGATAATTATTACAGGACCTGAAAGCTCAGGTAAAACTACATTATGTGAAAATCTTGCTCAGCATTTTAAACTTTCTTTTTCAAAAGAGTTTGCAAGATTCTATTTAGAAAAAAACGGGGGTAATTACAATCAATCAGATTTATTAGAAATTGCAAAAGGACAACTTCTGTCTGAGAAAAATAATCAAATTTTAGACACCGATTTAATTACTATTAAAATATGGAGTGAATACAAATACGGAACTTGCGACACTTGGATCTTAGAAAAAATAAAAGAACAAAAATTAGAACAGAGATTCTATCTTTTATGCAAACCCGATATTCCATGGCAATCTGATCCACTTAGAGAAAATCCTGATAATAGAGACGAACTCTTTGAAATTTATAAAATGGAATTAGAAGAATTAGGATTAATTTATTCTATTATTGAAGAGGAAAATAGATTAGAGAATTCTATTGAAAAAATATCACTCTATCTTTCTTAGTTCTCAAATCTATTTGTAATTTTGCTCAGTCTTAAAAGGGGTGCTGAAAGGCTGAGATTATACCCATTGAACCTGAGGTGGTAATTCATCCTAGGAAAATGAGTTTTCATTAGATCAACATACATTAACCCCATTATGTATGTAATGTTAACTAAAAAAAATAAAAAATGTTTAAAAAAAAAGGGAGTGTTGTTGCACTGATGGCTTTGCCTTTATTAGGTTTAACACAGCAACAAGACACTATTCCTATATCTCAAACTCTAGAAGAAGTACAAGTACAAGGTGTAAACGCTGGAGAGACAACTCCTGTTTCTTACACAAACTTATCTGAAGAAGAGATTGAAAATTCAAATTTAGGACAAGACTTACCTTACCTTATTTCTCTTACTCCTTCTGTAATTTCATCATCTGATGCAGGAGCTGGTATTGGATACACTTACATGACTATTAGAGGATCAGATGCAAACAGAATAAATGTAACGATTAATGGGATTCCATTAAACGACTCTGAAAGTCAGGGTGTATGGTGGGTAAATATGCCGGATTTCACTTCCTCTGTTAGTAATATTCAAATTCAGAGAGGGGTCGGAACATCTACAAATGGAGGAGCTGCTTTTGGAGCTACAGTAAATCTACAAACTAACGGATTACAAAAAGAAAAGTATTTTACTACTTCTAATACTGTTGGTTCATTTAATACTTTGAAAAACAACATTGAATTTGGAACGGGTTTATTAGAAAATAATCTGTCTTTTGACGGAAGAGTTTCAAAAATCACTTCTGATGGTTACATGGATAGATCTTCTTCAGATTTAGAATCTATCTATCTTTCTGGAGGATATTATGCGAAAAGTTCTACATTAAAAGCTATTGTGTTTAAAGGACATGAAAGAACCTATCAAGCTTGGAATGGAGTACCTCAATCCTATTTAGATAGTAACAGAACCTTTAACCCCTATAATTATGAGGATGAAGTAGATAATTATGGACAAACACATTTTCAACTGCACTACAACAAACAATTTAGTGATAGAACATTCTTAAATCTCGCTACACACTACACTAAAGGATCTGGTTATTACGAACAATACAAAGGGAGTGAGTACAACTCACTTCTAAATTATGGTTCTGAAGCCAATTTATCAGATTATGGTATCTCAGATACAATAATTAATGGAGATACTATTTCTACTACTAACTTAGTAAGAAGAAAATGGTTAGATAACGATTTTTATGGAGCTACTTTCTCCTTAAATCATTCTACAAGTAAAGTTAATTTTATCTTAGGAGGAGCTGCAAACACATATAATGGAGCTCATTTTGGAAAATTGGTTTCTACAGAAATTCATGGAGACTTAGATCATGAATACTACAGAAATAATGCAACTAAAAATGATATGAATGTGTATCTAAAAACAGATTACGCTATTACAAACAAACTAAACACATACATAGATTTACAAGCAAGATTTGTAGATTATACTTTTGAAGGATTTGATGTAAATGGAAATATTGCAGATCAAACCGTGAATTTAAAATTCTTCAACCCTAAGTATGGTTTATTCTATTCCTTTACTGATAATTCTTCTTTTTACGCTTCTTATTGTGAAGGTAAAAGAGAGCCAAATAGAAACGATTATGTCGAAAGTTCCCCTAGTTCAAGACCTACACCTGAAACTTTGTTTGATACTGAAATAGGATATAAATTTAACTCTAAAAACATAGCCTTAGGAATTAATCTATATAATATGGATTATAAGAATCAACTCGTGAATACTGGAGAAATCAATGATGTAGGAGCCTCTATTAATTCCAATATTGATGAATCTTACAGAAGAGGAGTTGAAATTGAAACTGCTATTAAATTTACTGATAATATAAGTTGGTCTGGTAATATAACTCTTTCGGAGAATAAAATTATTTCTCATACAGAATATGTAGACAATTGGGACAATTGGGGAAAAGACACTATAGATTATAATAATACTGACATCTCATTTTCTCCTAATGTAATTGCTAAATCTCAAGCAAGTTATGATTTTGGAAAGTTAGAAGCCTCTTGGATTTTAAAACATATTGGGAATCAGTATATAGACAACTCTCAATCTGAAGATAGAATGCTAAAAAAATACACTGTAAACAATCTTTTATTTAGCTATGATGTAAAACTAAAGAATATGAAAAGTGCCAAAATCACTTTATTGATAAATAATGTTTTAGACACAGAGTATACCAATAGAGCTTGGGTTTATAGATTTGTGTCTGAAACTTGGGACCCAAGAGAAGGAGGAGACCCTTACATAAATCAAGATATTGATGGGTATAATATGATTGGTTACTTCCCACAAGCAACACGAAATTATATGTTAGGAGTTACATTAAGATTCTAGAATCTTTTTTTTTAATAATTACAAAAAGCCCTTTATAAAGGGCTTTTTTATTTCCTTACAAATCTAAAGCGGCTTTACTATTATCTAATTACTAATTTATATATTTGCCTTTTAACTACACGTTATGGATTACAATACAGAAAGAGAACAACTTATCATTCCCGAGTACGGAAGACACGTACAAAAAATGGTGGCTCACGCCACTCAATTAACGGATATTGAAGAAAAAAAGAAATGCATTGAAGCTATTATAGGTTATATGGGACAACTCAACCCGCATTTAAGAGACATCCCTGACTATAAACATAAATTATGGGATCACTTATTTATTATGTCTCGATTTCAATTAGAAATTGACTCTCCTTACGAAAAACCTTCCCCAGAGAAATTAGCTGAGAAACCAGACACAATGACATATCCTAAGTCTGAATTTACATTTTCTTATTATGGTAAATATATTGAAACTATGATAGAAACTGCTATTCAAATGGAAGAAGGAGAAGATAAATATATACTTACAGGTATGATTCTAAATCACATGAAAAAATGCTACTTAGCATGGAGTAAAAGTTCCGTAGATGACAAAACTATATTGAAACATCTAGACAAACTTTCTAAAGGAAAGCTACAAGCTCATCCAGATTTTCAGATAATTGATGATGAAAAAGCAACTAAGAAAAACACCGCTAAATACACAAAACACAAAAAAGGACATCAAAAAAACAATAATAAGAACAAGAAAAGAAGATACTAATGGCAACATTTAAAGTACAAGGAGGATTAAAACTAAGAGGAGAATTGCATCCACAAGGAGCAAAAAATGAAGCATTACAGGTATTATGTGCAGTACTTTTAACTCCAGAAGAGGTTATAATGGAAAATGTTCCAGACATCAGAGATGTAAACATACTTATTGACCTTCTAAGAGATTTAAATGTAAAAGTAAATAAGATTGACTCTGAAACCTATAGTTTTAAAGCAGACAAAGTAAATGTTGACTATCTTTCCTCTGCAAACTATAAAGCAAAAAGTAGTAGAATTAGAGGGTCTATAATGATTGTAGGGCCGCTATTAGCTAGATATGGTAAAGGATATATTCCTAGACCTGGAGGAGATAAAATTGGAAGAAGAAGAGTAGATACACACTTTATAGGTTTTGAAAATTTAGGAGCAAAATTTGAATACGATAGTAAGGAAGAGTTTTATAGAGTTTCATCAAAAAAACTTAAAGGAACCTATATGTTATTGGATGAAGCATCTGTTACAGGAACTGCAAACATTATAATGACTGCAGTAATGGCGGAAGGTAAAACAACAATTTATAATGCAGCATGCGAACCCTACTTACAACAATTATGTCAAATGTTAAACTCCATGGGAGCAAAAATCACTGGTGTTGGATCTAACTTATTACATATTGAGGGGGTTAAAAGTTTAAGAGGATGTACGCATAGGATTCTTCCTGACATGATTGAAATTGGATCCTTTATAGGACTTGCTGCTATTACTCAGTCTGAGATTACCATTAAAAATGTTGCTTACGATAAATTAGGAGTCATACCGTCTGTTTTTATGAAACTTGGCATAAAAATTGAGCGTAGAGGAGATGATATTTATATCCCAGAGCAAGATAGTTACGAGATTCAAAACTTTATAGATGGTTCAATTTTAACAATTTCTGATGCTCCTTGGCCTGGATTTACCCCAGATTTGCTTTCTATTGTACTAGTTGTTGCTTCACAAGCAAAGGGATCGGTACTTATTCATCAAAAAATGTTTGAATCTAGACTCTTCTTTGTAGATAAATTAATAGATATGGGAGCGCAAATCATTCTTTGCGACCCACACAGAGCAACCGTTATTGGTGCTAATCATCAAGTAAAATTTAAATCTACAACCATGACCTCACCTGATATTAGAGCAGGAGTTTCTCTTTTATTAGCCGCTCTTGCTGCAGATGGAGAAAGCACAATCCATAATGTAGAGCAGATTGATAGAGGTTATCAGCACATTGATAAAAGATTAAATGCAATTGGAGCAAATATTAAAAGGATAAATTAGGATAAAATAATAATAGTTATACTTTGTTTGTTACATATATATCGTGCTCAATTTGTCTCATCTGACAAAATGTCCTTACTACCTATTTGGCAAAGTATTTTCAATAGTCCTATTATAAAACTAAAACAGTATTAAATTAAAGATGGCAAAAAAAAAGAAAAAAAAAGTTTCTGAAGAAATTGACAAGATAGAAGAAACACAAAATCAGGGAGAGAAAACTAAAAATCCTAGTACTAGTGAAGAATTATTAGCAATAGAAAAAGACAAGAACTTACGATTATTTGCAGAGTTTGAGAATTTTAGAAAAAGAACCGCAAAGGAAAGATTAGAGTTATTCACTACAGCAAATAAAGACATTTTGACTGCCTTATTACCTATACTTGACAATTTTGAAAGATCTATTAAAGCAAATAACTATACTGAAGAAGATGGTCCGGTTTTAATTTACAAACAATTAAAAACAGAACTAGAGAAAAAAGGATTAAAAGAAATGGAAGATCCAACAGGAAATGTTTTAGACACTGAATTTCATGAAGCTATAACTAATATCCCTGCTCCTTCAGAAGAAAAGAAAGGAAAGATTATTGATACAGTAGAAAAAGGGTATCTACTTGGTGAAAAGGTATTAAGATACGCTAAAGTTGTTGTAGGAAACTAGATTATTATGTCGAAAAGAGATTATTACGAAATACTAGGAGTTAGTAAAAGTGCTAACGAAAAAGAAATTAAGAAAGCTTACAGAAAACTAGCTATCAAATATCATCCAGATAAAAACCCAGGAGACAAAGCTGCGGAAGAAAAATTTAAGGAAGCGGCAGAAGCTTATGATGTACTCTCTACTCCAGAAAAGAAACAAAGGTATGATCAGTTTGGCCACGCAGGAATGAGTGGATCTGGACGAGGTGGATTTGGTGGAGGAGGAATGAATATGGATGATATATTCTCTCAATTTGGAGACATTTTTGGAGGGGGTAGCTTTGGTGGATTCGGAGGTTTTGGAGGAGGAAGTAGAGGAAGAAGAGTTGTAAAAGGAAGTAATTTAAGAATCAGAATAAACCTTAACTTAAAAGACGTAGTAGAGGGAGTGGATAAAAAAATAAAAGTTAGAAAGTTAGTTGTTGCAGAAGGTGTAAGTTATACCACTTGTTCTACATGTAAAGGTACCGGTCAAGTCACTAGGGTAAGCAATACTATTTTAGGACAAATGCAAACTTCATCTCCCTGTCCTTCTTGTAATGGAACTGGAAAGATCATAAATAAAAAACCTCCTGAATCAGACCAAAATGGAATGATTCAGAAAGAAGAAACAGTAGAAATTTCTATCCCTGCTGGGGTAGAAGATGGAATGCAACTTAAGGTAAGTGGCAAAGGAAATGCAGCTCCTGGAAATGGAATTAACGGAGATTTATTGGTTGTAATTTCTGTGGAGGAACATCCAGATTTAGTTAGGGATTCTTCAAACAACCTACATTTTGATAAATATATTAGTTTTTCAGAAGCTGTTTTAGGAACATCTACAGAAATTCCTACCGTAAATGGGAAAGTAAAAATAAAACTAGATTCAGGAACTCAAAGTGGAAAAACACTCCGATTAAAAGGAAAAGGAGTTCCTTCTGTAGAAGGATACAGAACAGGAGATTTACTTGTCCATATCAATGTTTGGACTCCTCAAAAATTAAATAAAGAAGAAAAAAAATTCTTTGAGGATTCTTGTGAGTCTGAAAACTTCACCCCAAAACCCACTAATAAAGATAAGTCCTTTTTTGATAAAGTGAAGGAAATGTTTGGATAAGTGAAAGAAAACATCTTAATAACAAAAAATGTAGTTAAAAGATACGAAAATCATCTTGCGTTAAATGATGTTAGTCTAAATATTCCTAAAGCTAGTATTTACGGATTATTAGGTCCGAATGGTGCTGGAAAAACAACTTTAATGAAGATTATCAATCAGATAACTGCAGCTGATAGTGGAGAAGTTGTTTTTAATGGAGAAAAATTACAAAGAAAACATATCTCTCAAATAGGATATTTACCAGAAGAGAGAGGATTATACAAAAAAATGAAAGTTGGTGAGCAATCTCTTTATTTAGCTCAACTAAAAGGAATGAGCAAAAAAGATGCTTCTAAAAAACTTAAATTCTGGTTTGAAAAATTAAATATTCTTCAGTGGTGGAACAAAAAGGTAGAGGAACTCTCTAAGGGAATGGCCCAGAAGGTACAATTTGCTGTTACCGTTATTCATAATCCGGACCTACTGATTTTTGACGAGCCTTTTACAGGTTTCGACCCAGTAAACACTGCAATTATCAGAAATGAAATCCTAGAATTAAAAAGTAAAGGAACATCTATTATTTTTTCTACTCACCGAATGGAGTCAGTAGAGGAAATTTGTGATGAAATCACTCTTATCAATAAAGGAAAATCTATTCTGCAAGGAGAAATAAACACTATTAAAAATAATTTCAGGAATAATACTTTTGAATTTGAATGTGGTACTGAAAATTTAGTTTTAGAAAACTTTAAAAACTTTCAACATAGTGGAAATAAATATACTGTTGTAATACCAGATGGCTACAACTCAAAACAATTAATTGAAGAAATTTTAAAACATACGGATATTCTTTCTTTTAAAGAAAAGATTCCTTCTATGGAGGATATTTTTATAAAAACAGTACATAATGAATAAGATTTGGCTTATCATAAAAAGAGAGTATTCTGTTAGGGTGAGAAAAAAATCTTTCATCATCATGACTATAGTAACCCCTATATTATTAGGATTGCTAATATTTGCTCCTAGTTATCTAAGTTCTATAAGTTCAGAGTTTGATCAGGAAGAAAGAAAAAATATTGCAATTGTAGAACAAGACTCCTTTTTCTCAGATAGATTAATAAACTCTTATCATTTGAAGTTTATTCAAATACCCGAATCTGAAAAGGAAATCATTAAAGATAATTTTGAAGAATCTTCTTTCCATGCAATTGTAGAGATAATAGATGCAAATACGATTAATATTATTTCAGAAAAACAGATTAGTAAGGTTACGTCAAAAGAAATAGAAAGTAAAATATACCAGATTCAAGAAAAACAAAATTACAAAGATGCTAATATTGATATTCAGTTATTAAATACACTTTCACCTCAAATTTCTTTTAATAGTATTATACTTACTGATAATGGAGGAGAAACCATATCAAACTATGAGGTAAAATCTGTATTATCATTTGTTTTTGGTTTTCTGATTTACATCTTTATATTTATGTATGGTAGCCTGGTAATGAGAGGGGTAATAGAAGAAAAAACTAATAGAATAGTTGAAGTTATTATTTCATCAGTAAAACCATTTCAATTGTTATTAGGAAAAATTATTGGAGTAGCACTCGTAGGATTCACACAATTTGTACTTTGGATTGTTCTTAGTTTGTTAGTTGCGAACATTGCTGAGGTGAGTTTTATGGAAAGAAATCAGACAGGTATATTTGAAACTATGAATAATCTCTTACAAAATATTGATATTCTCTCTTTATCTATTTATTTTCTCTTCTATTTTATTGGAGGTTATTTACTATATAGCTCGTTTTTTGCTTGTATTGGAGCAGCCGTAGATAACGAATCAGACACACAACAAATGATTCTTCCTTTAACTATACCACTTATTCTATCTTTAAGTATGATCGAAGCTATAATTAATAACCCAGATGGGCAACTTGCATTTTGGATGTCAATATTTCCCTTAAGTTCTCCTATAGTAATGATGGTACGTCTTCCTTTTGGAGGTGTAGAAAGTTGGGAATTACTACTTTCCTTCTGTATTTTAATACTTACCTTCTTATTTACTACATGGATTTCTTCTAGAATATACCGAATAGGGATACTGATGTATGGTAAAAAAGCCAGCCTTAAAGAGTTGATAAGATGGATAAAATTTAAGAGTTAACATCTATTTTTACTTAAAAAAAGGTGATTTTCGTCATTTTAATCATTAAATTAATGTAAAAAAAACACCTTTAAATGTCAACATAAAACACTGATTATATGTGTTTTAAGTTTACTATAAACAACATTTTGTTAAAAAACATGAAGTTTTGCTTTTGCCATAAGTTTTGATATACTTACATTTGCCACGTATTAACTAAAAACATAAAAAATAAAAATTATGAAAAAAAATTTACGTAACGTATTAGTTCTAGGTTTAGGATTAATTACAACAATCGCATCAGCTCAATGGAGTGCAAGTTCTACTTCTTGGATTGATAACAATGACTCAGACGCTAGAACTGTTGATACTAGATCTACAGTAACTTTAGATATGTCTGGTGTTCACATTTCTCAAGATTTCTCTTGGGATGAAACAGGAGCCACTTCAACCACTACGTATGAAGCTTATTATTCAACTGATGTAATGGGTTATGGTACATTAACTATGGGTAGACAAGATTTATCTTTTGGTTCTGGAGCTTTAGTTGGATCTAACAATTGGGGGAACTCAAGACATACTACTGATGGTATGAATTTTGGAATGAACGTGGCTGGCTTTGATATTGATGCTGGAACATTAGATGGTATTACTACAGGTCACACTTATGTAAACCTAAGTGGTTCTTTCTCTGGAGTTTCTGTTAACCTTTTAATGCTTGACAATAATGATGTTAAATCAAATGGGTATGACTTTGGATACGCATTAATGGATGGTGACTTATCATTATCTTACTCTATGAATGATGATGGTTTAGGTTCTGAAATGACTGAAATGGGAGCATCTTATGCACTTTTTGACAATGCTTCTATTAACCTATCAATGAGATCTTATGAAGGTGATGTAGATGGTCAAGCTTTTTCTGCACCAATGTCAGCTTGGAATTTAATAGGATCAGGAGACTTAGGTCATGGTGTTAATGGAGATGAAGTACTTACTTATGGATTAAACTATAACTTAGGAAGTATCGGATTATCTTACAATATGCATACTACATCTAATGATTCAGCAACAGATGATGTAGAAGCGACTGATATGAGAGTTTCTTACCAATTAAATGATAATTGTACTTTAGGTTACAGAATGTTAAGTACAGGTGTTGATGCTGATTTAGATGGTAATGAAGATGAGTATAATACGGTTACTATTTCAATTGGACTATAATATAAGTTAAAAAAACTTAATTTTTAAAAAAGGGACCATTTAAAATGGTCCCTTTTTTTATACAACATAATCTAGCAATTAACATGAAATTGTTAGTAAAGCGAGAAAGACCAATAGGCTATATCTATTAATCTTATTATATTTGCCCCAATTATTAATCATTAAAAAATTAAAACAATGAAAAATTTATTTTTAACTGCAGTACTTGCTTTATCTACCTTAGCAGCTTCTGCACAATTCATGGTGGTTACAACTTATGATGCAGATCAAACAGAAAACATGGACAAAATAACAGCGAACATGGGGTTTGGTTACACAGTAATGGATGGTATTACTGTTGGTCTAGTTAGAGCCCCAGGAGCGGCTGCAGATAGTACGGATCCACTTAACATCATTCCTGCAGGAGAAGATGGTTATGACTTCTTCCTTAGATATGATTTAGCGAGTTTCATGGACGGAGCCTATTTTTCACTACAAGCTCCAAGAGAAGATGCATCTGACAACATGAAGGTTGGACTAGGAATGTCATTTTCTGTTTGGAATTCTCTTTACTTAGAGCCAAGTTACATGATGTCTATGAGTAAGGATGCAGTAACAGACGAAAGAGAGGGTAGTTTTAACGTGGGAATTGGATACAGATTCTAAGAAATAAGAATTTAAATATAAAAAACCATCTCTTTGAGATGGTTTTTTTATGCTCTAATACTTCAATAGAACTAAAAATTATATCAATTGTTTTAACTTCTGTATTGCAGAAGGTACTCCTGAGGGTTTAGAACCCCCCGCAGTAGCAAAAAACGCTTGTCCCCCTCCTACTCCATGTACTTCCTTAGAAACGTCTCTAATTAACTCTACTGCGTTTATTCCTTTCTCCACCAAATCATCAGTAATCATTATGGTAATAACTACTTTACTATCCTCTTCTGAAACTAACATCATAACCAAATTAGATTCTGACTTCTTAAACTGAAAAGAAATATCTTTCATAACGGATGTATCTACGTTCACTTTTTCAGCTATTACATCAATTGAATTTATCAGATGTTTTTTATTTAACAACTCTGATGTAATTATTTTTACTTCCAAGGATTTATACCCTTCAATCTTTCTAGATAATTTTTTGTTCTCTGCAGATAAATCCCAAACCCCTTTTACAATATCTTTATTCTTCACTACAGAAGTAATTTGATGAAAATCTTCTTCTAAAGAAGCATAATATTTAAAAACCGCATCTGCTGTTATAGCTTCAATTCTACGAATTCCTGCTGCAGTAGAACTTTCATTTTTAATCTTAAAAATTAAAATTTCTGAGGTGGAAGAAACATGTGTCCCTCCACAAAGCTCAATAGAAGAATCAAATTGTATGGCTCTAACCGTATCTCCATATTTTTCTCCAAACAACATAATCGCTCCCATTTTTTCTGCATCTCTTAATGGAATATTACTATGTACATTTAGTAAAAGATTCTCCTTTATTTTTGTGTTTACTTTATTCTCAATGCTATTAATTTGCTCTTCTGTGAGTTTAGAAAAATGAGTAAAATCAAACCTTAAATAATCAGGACAAACTAAAGAACCTTTTTGTTCCACATGATTTCCTAATTCCTCTCTTAAACATTCATGTAAAAGATGAGTTGCGGTATGATTTCTAGAAGATGAGTCTCTTTTCTCTTTATGTACCCTTGCAATAAATTCTTGCTTAATATCTTCTGGTAGTTTCTCCGAAATGTGGATAATTAAACTATTCTCCTTTTTTGTGTCTATTATCTCAATAGATTCTCTTTCACTTGTAATAGAACCAACATCACCAACCTGACCTCCCCCTTCAGGGTAAAAAGGAGTCAAATTAAATACTAAATGAAATATCTTCCCATCCTTTGTTTGAACCTCTCTATATTTTGATATTTTAACCTCAGCCTCTAAAACATTATATCCAATAAATTCTTCTTTGTCATCTTCAAATAACACATTCCAATCAGATGTTTCTAATTTTGTTGCTTGTCTAGATCTATTTTTCTGCTTCTCCATTTCTAAGTGAAAAGTTTCTACATTCAAGCTCAAATCATTTTCTGATAAAATAAGAGAAGTCAAATCTAATGGAAATCCAAAAGTATCGTACAGCTCAAACACTAATTCTCCAGGAACTACACCGTCTGCATTATTTATGATAACATCAAGTTTTTTTAATCCATCCGACAATGTTCTTAAAAAAGAATTCTCTTCTTCTTGTACCACTTTTTCTATCATTTCCTTCTGAGAACTTAATTCTGGAAAGGCTTCTCCCATCTGAGAACATAAAACATCAACTAATTGATACATAAAAGCGTCTTTCATATTTAAAAAAGTATAAGAATATCTTACCGCTCTCCGCAAAATTCTCCTAATAACATAGCCCGATTTTACATTAGACGGTAATTGTCCGTCAGCTATTGAAAATGAAATTGCACGAATATGATCTGACACCACTCTCATAGCAATATCTACCTTATCATTCTTTCCATATTCTAAATTACTTAGACTCTCAATTTCTGAAATTAATGGAGTGAAAACATCTGTATCATAATTTGACTTTACATCTTGCATTATCATACATAATCTTTCAAATCCCATGCCCGTATCTACATGTTTATTTGGAAGCAGCTCTAAAGAAGAATCCAATTTTCTATTATACTGCATAAAAACTAAATTCCATATTTCAATAACTTGTGGATGATCCTCATTTACTAATTTAGAACCCGATATTTCTCCCCTCTCCTTCTCATCTCTATTGTCAAAATGTATCTCCGAACATGGACCACACGGTCCAATATCTCCCATTTCCCAAAAGTTATCTTTTTTATTACCATCTAAAATTCGGTCTTCTGGCAGATGTTTTTTCCAAAAGTTATAAGATTCCATGTCTTTTGACAACGAATCCTCCCTATCTCCCTGAAAAACAGTAACGTACATCCTATCTTTATCTAAGTTACAAACTTCTGTTAAATATTCCCAAGCCCAATCAATAGCCTCTTCTTTAAAATAATCTCCAAAAGACCAATTTCCGAGCATCTCAAACATTGTATGATGGTAATTATCGTAACCTACTTCCTCGAGATCATTATGTTTGCCAGAAACCCT
>CEVL01022145.1_pt1 | contig 13937 bp, 10 predicted proteins | sample 427051 | NCBI WGS metagenome assembly CEVL01 (sample SAMEA2623673, study PRJEB7988) | marine metagenome | biome: marine biome (ENVO:00000447); feature: surface water layer (ENVO:00002042); material: "saline water (ENVO:00002010), including plankton (ENVO:xxxxxxxx)" | depth 5 m
CTACATATAGTATAGAAAAATTTGGTTTATTCCATTTTTCAATACTTTTTAATCGTTGTGTTTGATTTACCCTTAAATACTTAAGTGTATTATTAGCCATTAAGTTAGGTTCTATATTTTCCACCCATGACTGCGATAAAAGATAAGATTTAGGATGAAACCCCCAAATCCATGGGCATTCGTCTTGGATAATATTAATCATTTTATTTATTATTTTTTTTCTTTCAATATTATTATCCATATTTTTCATTAGTAAAAATAATCTATCAAATTCATCGTTTTTATAATTCACAGCATTCTCCCCTCCATACTTTACTTTACCGTTTTTACTATAGAGAAGGAAAAAAAAGTTTTCTGGGTCTGGATAGTCAGCATTCCATCCCCATTGAAATATTTGTCCGGTACCCTTAATCATTTTGTCTTGAAATCGATTATAGTCTGTAACCCTAGTTACAAGCTGAATATTAATCTTTTTAAATTGTTTTCTTAACCAATTTAAATATGAATATGTATCTGCGCCTGAGCCTACAGCTTCAAAGTAAAGTATTAATGGTTCGCCAGTATCTTTATCTATACCGTTAACATATCCAGCTTTCTCTAGCAGCTCTTTTGCTTTTGAGATTCTTTTTCGCGTTATTTTTTTATTTTCTAAAGTGTATGCCGTTTTATTATATGATTTTGTATTTATATCATAGCCAAATATACCTGGAGGAAGAGGACTATGTGCAACTTGTCCTCTTCCATTTGCAAAAATACTTATGTATTCCTCGTAGTCAATAGCAATTGTTATAGCCTGCCTAAGATATTTTGACCTATTTGAAACCCCTCCAATAACAGGATCAATCATGTTAAATCCAATATAATAGGTTGATGCTGCAGTGATAGTTTTAAGTTTAATTTTTTTATCAATTAAATCTTGAGTTAATGTTAAATCTCCACTTGTATCAAATGATATTGCTTGATCATAATTATCAGAGGCTATTCCGGAATTATCATAATATCCTTGAAGGAATTTATTCCAACGAGGTATTTGCTCTTTTTCTAAAGAGTAAATAGCTTTATCAATATAAGGAAGTGACAAATTTTTATTGACGGGTAAGTAGCTACCATCTTGTAGCTTATCATTTATTGACGGATAAACCTCTCCCCTAAAAAAAGGATTTTTGGTAAGAACCATCCTTAAATTAGGATTATTTTCTTCAAGCATATAAGGTCCTGTTCCAATTGGGTACCAATTTAAGCTTATATTGTTATCTTGCAGAACTTTTTGCTTGTAAAATACATCTGCTTCCCATGGAACCGGAGAGAAAAAAGGCATTGCTAACCAATAAATAAATTGTGGATAAGGTTTTTTTAAGGTTATACTAAAAGAATATTTGTTTATTTTATTAACGCCTAATATATTTTTATTCATTAAAATATCTTGATAAATTTTCATGGATTTTCCAGACTCTTTTTTTAAATGATTGCGGAATTCTTTAAATCCAAAAATATAATCAGACATCACTCCAGCAATTGGGGAATGATTATTTGGGTCAGCAAGTCTTTTAATTTGATAAATATAATCATCTACAGTTAATTCTCTTGTATCTTTGAAATCAAAGTCAGATAACTTAAAATATTTTTTATTATCCTTAATATTATGATATCTAAATCCTTTTTCAGATTTGGCAAACGCAGGGTGTGGTTGAAAATTTATATTTTTTTTTATTTTAATAATATATTTGAAATAAGAAGCTTTATGTTGATTACTTCTCTCAATTTTTTTGAATTTGCTATTAAGGTACTCAATTTTAGGCATTTGCTCGGCAGTGAGAGGTATTAGTTCATATGGCCTTTTTAAGTAATGATATTGCAGCAAAGGTTCATAAATCTGCGCTAAAAATGTATATTCATTTGAGCTGTAAGATTTCGCTGGATCCAGGTGCTTTGGTCTTTCCTGAAAAGATGAAAATAAAAAATTTTTTTTCGCTTTTTCTCCATAAGGATTGTTATAAATACCATCAGAACACGAAATGAGAAAAAAAGACAAAAAAATAATTAATATTTTAAATAAATAGTTCATAATAAAGTTTTTAATATACTATAATAATTATATGAGCTTCTTAAAGAATAAAAAAGCATTAATACTTGGAATTGCAAGTAATAGATCCATAGCTTGGGGTATTGCAAAATCTATGTTTGATAATGGTGCAGAATTAGCATTTACATACCAAAATGAAAAACTTAAATCAAGAGTTGAGGATCTTGCAAAGGAATGTAATTCGAGCATAACGATCGAGTGTGATGTGTCAAGCCCAGAAAGTATAATTAAATCAAAAGAAGAGCTTATAAAGAATTGGGATGAGTTTGATATTCTTGTTCATTCTTTAGCATTTGCTCCAAAAGAAGAGCTTGAGGGAGATTATGTATCTAAGACAACCAAGAACGGTTTTGAAACTGCTCATAATATTAGTAGTTTTAGTCTATTGGAGTTATGTCAAGTCTATAAATCAATGTTAAAAGGTGAAAACCCATCTGTGATTAGTCTATCTTATTTGGGAGCTGTAAGAGGAATGCCAAACTATAATGTTATGGGTGTAGCAAAAGCAAGTTTAGAGGCAAACATGAGATACATTGCATATTCTCTCGGTAAAGATAATATTAGAGTTAATTGTATTTCAGCAGGACCTATTAAAACACTCGCAGCTGCAGGAATTTCAGACTTTAGAAAAATGCTCGATTATGTTGAAAAAAATTCGCCACTTAAACGCAATGTTACTATTAAGGAAGTTGGTGATACAGCATCATTCTTAGCTTCAGATTTTTCTAGCGGAATTACTGGGCAAACAATATATGTAGACTCTGGCTTTAACATTATTGGCATGCCTGCATTAGAGTAAATATTATTTTATTTTGGATGAAACCACTGCTGCACAACACGAATCACCTAAGACATTCACCGCTGTTCTAGACATATCTAATATTCGGTCAACACCTAATAATATAACTAATACATCAAGCGGCAATCCTAATGTATTTAGTATTAATACAATTGCAACAAAACTTGCCGAGGGTACGCCGGCAACACCAACAGAAGTAATTAATGCAAAAAAAAGTATTAAAAATTGTTGGGATAAAGAAATATCAAAGCCGTAAATTTGAACAATAAAAATTACTACAACACACTCAAAAAGTGCAGTTCCATCCATGTTAATTGTTGCGCCAAGAGGTACTATGAAATTAACATTCTCCTTTGGAAGTTTTGATTGGTTGATTAAACATCTTGAGGTAATTGGTATCGTTGCCATGGATGAACTTGTTGAAAATGCACTTATCAATGCAGGAGCAATATTTGAGAAGTGATCTCTAACATTTATGCCAAAAATTTTTAATACAAGAGGTAAAATTATAAAACTGTAGAATAATAATGAAATCAGTACAGTTGCAAAATAATATGAAATAATACTTATTGTATTACTATCCCAGTTTGAAACTGAAGTCGCAATCAAGCAAAATATTCCTATTGGTAGAAACATAAGAATATAATTCATGATTTTAATCATAGAATGGTAAATAATCTCCCAAAAATTAACAATATTGAGTGATGTTTTTACAGACCGAAGAGCATATCCAAATAAAATACTAAAGAAAACAATTGCAATCATATTACCACTTACAATAGCTTCTAATATATTATTAGGAATTAATAAATCAAAAAAACTTTGTATTGAGTACTGTTGTGATAGTAATGAAAAATTGTCTATTTTTGAAATATTATCGCTCAAACCAAGATTATTAAGAACATTTTCTTGGTCAGAAATTCCTGGCTTTATAGTATTTACAAAAAACATGCCAATACAGATAGCTATAAAACTTGATAATAAATAGTATGAAAATGTATAAGCCCCAATTTTATTAATTTTGTTATTTACTTTAATTGAAACAATACTGTAAATAAGCGCACTAATGATAAGGGGTACAACAATCATTTTTAAAGCGTTGATAAATATTTGACCAATTGATTGGAAAAGAATGAAGATGTTTATACCAAGAATCTCAAAATCCTGAGACAAAAAAAATCCACATATTAAACCTAAAAAAAGTGATAGAAAGATTATAAACATAAATAAATAATTAATTATTTAACTTATCATTATAAATAACTATATCTGAGGAATTTCTTAAATTTCTTAAAAAAGAATAAATTTCAGTATTACCTAACTCTAGTGAAAACATATTACTAAGGGATTTATCAGATAGGTCAGAAACTCCTGCAGTTATGTTTTTTAGATAGAGTATTTCATATTCTCCAGTACTTTTTTCAATGAAAGCGGCTGGTTTTGTTTTGCTGAGTAAAAAAGCTGTATTAGAAAAATCTGGAGGCACTGATTGATCATCACGCTTAAGTTGTTTCTTATATTTAATTTTCTTTTTTAGTTTTTTTGATAGCTTCTCAAGTGATTTGTTATTATTAAGTTGTGAAATATAGTCCTTCATCTTATTATCAATCTTTTTAATTGAATTTTGAATGACTATTAACGTTTTAATTTCTGACTTCACATCATTAAATTCTTTAAAGTTATTCTCTGATGATTCTTTAATTCTAAAAATAACATATCTTCCACTTTCATATTCTACAATATTACTATTTGTTCCATTTTGAACATTAGCTTTAGAAAGTTCTTGTTTTACTAGCTCATTTTTAAAGACTGACGTCTCTTTTGAAATAATACTTAATACGTCATTTCTCGTCTCTGTTATATTTTTATTCAAATATTCGGCAACTGGTAGTATTGAATCTGATGTTTCAAAAGCTATATTTGACAGCTCCTCTGACGCTTCATTAAATTTTTTAACCTTTTGAAAGTTTTTAAAATCATCTGATATCGTTTTCTTTATTAAATTAAAGTCTTTAATTACTGGTTCTTTAATCTTATCAATATAAAAAATATACACACCATTAGGGGTTTTTACAGGAGCACTATAATTATTAACTTTAGTTTTAAATATTTCTTTATCTAAATCTTGTTTTAAATCCCCTTTGCTTATCCAACCTAATTCCCCATTTTTATTTTTTGATAATTCATCATCTGAATACTTAAAAACAAGATCTTCGAATTTTTTCCCTTCGATTAATTGTTCAACGATAGTTGATACTTTTTTATCAGCATTATCATTTGTTTCTAAATCATCAAATCCTTCATTATTCTTATTTTTTATAAATATTTGTTTTACTTTCCTTTGTTCTTTTTCTGTGTACTTATCAATATTATTTTCATAAAACCCATATAAAGCCTCTGTCGAGACTTCAATATCATTAATAAAATCACTTTTTTCAAAAAGAACATATTCTATTTTGTATTTTTTTGGCTTTAAGAAAAAAGATTTATTTTGCTCATAAAACTCTTTAATTTCTTTTTCTGTTATGTTTTCTTTAAAATCTTGGTAATCTTGATAACTAAGATTAATACTTGCAATGTCACGAGTTTCATATTTAATGTTCTCTAAATTTTCTATTTCTTGTGTAGAGTAAAAGGAAGTATTCATAATTGAGGAAAAAAATAAATTATTACGAATTTCTTCTCTTCTAATAGACTCATACATTGATGGATCTAATCCTTGTCTTTGAAGAATCATTTCATACTTTCCGTAATCAAAACTACCTTTAGATTTGAAAAATTTGTTATTTTGAATATCGTTGGCTAATATCTTATCACTTACATTTAAGTTATTTTCTAAAGAAAAATTTTTGACTAGTGTATTATCTATTAGGTCATCTAACACACTTCTTTTGAGTATTTTTTCTTGTAAATTTAATTCTTCCGGATTATCAGACATTACTGACTTTAACTCTTTTAATTTATCTCTGTAAATTAATGTGAGTCTTTCGTTTGAGATCTTTTCACTATCTACAATCGCAACAGTATTTGTTCCGCCAGCAAAGTATTGGTCTATTCCCCAAAAAGCAAATGGTATGCTAATACCTATTATGATTATATAAGCAATCCATCCTGTAGCCTTCTCTCTAATTGACTGTAACATTATTTCTCTTAAAAATTATAAATGGCGGAGTGGACGGGACTCGAACCCGCGACCCCCTGCGTGACAGGCAGGTATTCTAACCAGACTGAACTACCACTCCTTTGCCCTGGTGGGTGCTGAGGGATTCGAACCCCCGACATCCGCCTTGTAAGGGCGACGCTCTACCAACTGAGCTAAGCACCCTTTACTAATGCAGGGTGGATGTTAGTTTAAGGCATCCTTAAATTGTTTTCCAGCTTTGAACCCAGGAGTTTTTGAAGCAGCAATTTGAATTGTTTCCCCAGTTTGTGGGTTGCGACCAGTTCTAGCATTTCTTTGTCTAGCTTCAAAAGTACCAAAACCAGGAATGGTAACTTTTTGACCACTCTGAAGAGTTGATTTAATTGTTTCTAAAACTGATTCTAATGCTCTTCCAGCATCTGCTTTACTCAATGAAGTTGATTCTGCTACTGCATCAATTAATTCTGATTTATTCATCTTGATTTACCCCTATTGTGTTGTTTTTAAATTCTAAAAAGACCTGTAGAAATTAATTTATACTTTTATGCCTAGACGGTCAACATAAATAGTTTCATTAATATATTAATCAATACTAATATATATTAAGATCAGTGGCTTAAAGGATTTTCTAATTTATTTTTACTCACGCCTTTGCTTGTTTCTTTAAATATCACTGGTTGTTTTTCTAAAGCAAGTTCTAAAACCTCTTCAATCCAACTAACAGTTTTGATATCGAGATTGTCTTTAATATTAGAAGGAATTTCAGTAAGATCTTTCTTATTTTCCTCAGGAATAATAACAGTTTTCACTCCGCCTCTTAATGCAGCTAAAAGTTTCTCTTTTAAGCCTCCAATTTGAAGTACTTGCCCATGAAGAGTAATTTCTCCAGTCATTGCAACGTCTTTTTTAACTGGATTTTCAGTTAGAGCTGAAACTAAAGCAGTAGTTATACTTACACCTGCGCTTGGTCCATCTTTTGGAGTTGCTCCTTCAGGGAGGTGAACATGTATATCTTTAGTTTCATAAAAGTCACTTAATATATTTAGGGCTTCAGTTCTATCTCTTACTACAGTCATTGCCGCCCTAATTGACTCTTGCATAACATCACCTAATTGACCAGTTAAAATGTATTTACCTTTTCCAGGGACAACAGCAGCTTCGACAGTAAGAAGTTCACCGCCTACTTCAGTCCATGCCAGACCATTAACTAGGCCAACAGTATTATTTTTCTCTGTTTCTCCGTGTTTAAATTTTCTTACACCTAAAAACTCATCAAGATTAGTAGGATTTATTTCAATCTTCTTAGATTTTTTACCTAAAAGAAGTTTCTTTACAACTTTACGGTATATTTTTGAAATTTCTCTCTCTAAATTTCTAACTCCAGCTTCTCTGGTATAATAACGAATAATATCCTTAAAAGATTTTTGCTCAAACTTTATCTCATCTTCTTTTAAACCATTAAATTCCAATTGCTTAGGGGAAAGATAGTTTTTTGCTATATTAATTTTCTCATCCTCTGTGTAACCAGGAATTCTTATTACTTCCATTCTATCTAATAATGGACCAGGTATATTCATGGTATTAGCAGTAGCAACAAACATGACATCTGATAAATCGAAGTCAACTTCTAAATAATGATCTGAGAAAGTATCGTTTTGTTCAGCATCTAAAACTTCTAAAAGAGCAGATGCGGGGTCACCGCGAAAGTCCATTGCCATTTTGTCAATCTCATCAAGTAAGAAAAGAGGATTTTTAACACCAACTTTTGACAAATTTTGAATGATTTTTCCGGGTAATGAACCAATGTAAGTTCTTCTATGACCTCTTATCTCAGCTTCATCACGAACTCCACCCAATGACATTCTTGTGAATTTTCTTCCAGTAGCTTTGGCGATTGACCTACCCAAACTTGTTTTTCCAACTCCTGGAGGGCCAACTAAACATAATATTGGGCCCTTAAGTTTTTTTACACGTTGCTGAACAGCAAGGTATTCTAAAATACGTTCTTTTACTTTATCAAGCCCATAATGGTCATCTTCAAGAACCTTTTCTGCAAAAGATAAATCAGAGGTGACCTTAGATTTCTTTTTCCATGGAACGCCGACTAAAACATCAATGTAATTTCGAAGCACTGTAGCCTCTGCAGACATAGGAGACATCATTTTTAACTTGTTAATATCAGAAATTGCCTTTGATTTTACATCTTTTGGCATTCCAACCTTATGAACTTTTTCTTCAAGCTCATCAATTTCGTTAGGAACATCTTCCATTTCACCTAATTCCTTTTGAATTGCTTTCATTTGCTCGTTTAAATAATACTCTCTTTGACTTTTTTCCATTTGATTCTTTACCCTGCCACGGATTTTTTTCTCAACGCTTAAGACATCTAATTCCGCTTCAATTAAATTAATTATCTTTTCTAGTCTTTCTTTAGTATCAAATGTTTCAAGCATTTTTTGCTTTTCATCCATTTTAAGACTCATATGAGCGGTAATTGTATCCGCAAGTCGGGAAGGATCATCGATTCCTGATAATGAAGTCATTACCTCTGGAGCAATCTTTTTATTAAGTTTTATGTATTGATCAAACAAGTCAACTGCGCTTCTTGATAAAGCCTCAACCTCTGTTTCATCGAAATCTAATTCTTCGTGTATTTTTACAGACGCTTGTAAATAGTTATCATCTATTATATCTCCGTCAATTGTTGCTCTTTGAGAACCTTCAACTAGAACTTTAATTGTGCCATCAGGTAGTTTTAAAAGCTGCAGAATGGTTGATAAAGTTCCATTTTTATATACGTCTTTTTGAGATGGATTATCATTATCTGCATTTTTTTGTGCTACTAAAAAAATCTGCTTATTGTCTTCCATTGCAGCATCAAGTGCGGCAATAGACTTTGATCTTCCAACAAATAATGGAATTACCATATTTGGAAAAACTATTACATCTCTTAAGGGTAAAACTGGAAATTTAGGTTTATTTGACATTCGGATCCTCTATAGATCATTAATATAACTATATTATGTGGCTATTATATTAGATATCAAGGTCAAATTAAGGTATTTTCTATAAAAACTATAGGATTTGTATAAATTTATAAAAACTTTAAAACTTCTTCCGCGTTTGAAACCTTAGCTTCTGGTAAGTTTGGTTCTATTAAAACTTTCAAAATATTTAGATTTTCAACAATTATCGCATACCTCTTTGACCTAACATTTAAGCCAAAATCTGATAAATCAACAGCCATATCAATTTTATTTGTGAAATCTATTTTTGGATCGCAAACAACATGAATCTTACTGTCTGGATCATTTGCTGAAGACCAGGCCTGCGTTACAAATGGATCATTCACAGTGACACAAAAAACTTTTTCAACACCTTTTGATATGATTTGGTCATAATTTTTAAGAAAACTTGGAAAATGTTGATTTGTGCAAGTTGGAGTAAAAGCTCCTGGTACAGCAAATATGACGATTTTGCCATTTGTAAAAACTTCATTAGATTTTTTTTTTGCCGGCCCATCATCTGTCATTAGGAAGATGTCAGCATTTGGAAGACTCTTGCCCTCAGATAACACTATGTGTTTTCCTCAGAAAGTTTATTATCTTCAAGAACTTGTTCGTAAATTAATAACGGTTTGTTATCGCCGTCGACTACAGATTCATCAAGCACAACTTTGCTGACATTATCTGCAGAAGGCAGTTCATACATTGTTTCCAATAAAATATTTTCTAGGATAGTTCTCAAACCCCTTGCACCTGTCTTTCTTTCTGTAGCTTTCTTTGCAATTGCTTTCAGTGCATTATCTCTTACCTCTAAGTCAACGTTTTCCATTTTAAATAATTTTGCGTATTGCTTAATAATTGCATTCTTTGGTTTAGTTAATATTTGAATTAGAGCTTTATCATCTAGCGCATCAAGAGTTGCAACCATAGGTAGTCTTCCTACAAATTCAGGTATTAATCCATAACTAATTAAATCTTGTGGTTCAACTTCATGAAGTATTTTAAGAGTATCTTTAGATTCTTTTGATTTCAATTGTGCAGAAAAACCGATGCCACCTTTTTCTGTTCTGTTTCTTATAACTGAATCTAACCCAGCAAAAGCTCCACCAACAATGAAAAGTATATTGCTAGTATCAACTTGTAAAAATTCTTGTTGTGGATGTTTTCGTCCACCTTGAGGTGGTACCGCAGCTACTGTTCCCTCTATTAACTTCAATAAAGCTTGCTGAACACCTTCACCCGATACATCTCGTGTTATTGATGGATTGTCAGCTTTTCTTGAAATTTTATCTATCTCATCAATGTAGACAATTCCGTTCTGAGCTTTATCAACATCATAATCACATTTCTGAAGCAACTTTTGTATTATATTCTCAACATCTTCTCCCACATATCCAGCTTCAGTTAATGTTGTTGCATCTGCAATAGTAAATGGAACGTTAAGAAGTCTTGCTAAAGTTTCTGCTAATAGCGTCTTTCCACACCCTGTAGGACCTATAAGTAATATATTGCTTTTAGATAATTCAACCCCATCATCTTTCATTTGTTTTGACTCAAGTCTTTTATAATGGTTATAAACCGCAACTGAAAGAATCTTCTTAGCGTGTTCTTGACCAATTACATATTCGTCAAGAATTGCATTAATTTCTTCAGGTTTAGGTAGGGATTTACTTGGTTCAGCTTCACTTTCAAGAAGTTCTTCACGTATAATATCATTACAAAGCTCTACGCATTCATCACAAATAAAAACTGATGGACCAGCTATTAATTTTTTTACTTCATGTTGACTTTTTCCACAAAAAGAGCAGTAAAGTAACTTCTTATCTTGATCTGTATCTTTTGTCTCAGACATATTCTCAAAGTAATATTAATCTTTTTTCATGTCAACCCTATTTGTAAGGATATTATCTATAATCCCATACTGCTTTGCCTCTTCAGCAGTCATAAAGTTGTCTCTTTCAGTATCTTCCGATATTTTATTCACATCATTTCCAGTGTGCTTTGAGAGAATTTCATTTAATTTTTCTCTAACTTTTAAAATCTCTTGGGCATGAATACTAATATCAGAAGCTTGACCCTGAAATCCTCCTAGAGGTTGATGGATCATTATTCTAGAATTAGGTAATGCAAAACGCTTATTTTTATCCCCGCCAGCAAGTAGTACAGCGCCCATACTTGCTGCTTGACCAATGCATAATGTGTTTATACTAGGTTTACAAAATTGCATTGTGTCATAAATAGCTAAGCCAGCCGTAACAGACCCTCCAGGAGAGTTGATATAAATTGAAATTTCTTTATTAGGATCCTCAGATTCAAGAAAAAGTATTTGTGCAATGATAACATTAGCCATGTAATCTTCCACTGGTCCAACTACAAAAATTACCCTTTCTTTTAAAAGTCTTGAGTAAATATCATATGCTCTTTCACCTCTTGAAGTTTGTTCTACAACCATTGGTATGAGGTTAAGATTTTTTGGATTAAATGTTTCGTTATGATTTGCCATAAAGATATCTTATATTAGTTGCATTAAGTCTTCAAACGAATAATCTTTATTTTTTACAGAGGCTTGAGATTTAACAAAATCGATAGTCTTCTTTTCAACTATTACCGATTGAATATTATTCATTGCTTCAGAATTATTTGAATAATATTTTCTAACTTCTTCTGGGTTATAGTTTCTTGCAATTTTTTCAATCCAATCGTCAATTTCTTTTTGGGAGGCTTCTATTTTTTCTTGATTAATAATTTCACGCATTATAAGCCCAGCACTAACTCTTTTCGTGGCTTCTTCATTGATATTAGAGATTTTTTTACTGGAGGGATCATTTTCAATTCTCTTTTGCTCATCTTCAACTAATGATGAAGGTATTTTAAATTTATTTTTACTGACTAATTCTTCTATCGCTTGCTTCTTTATATAATTTTCAATAATATTTTCACAATCTAGTCTCATTCCATCTTCTATCTTTTTTTCCAGATCTTTTTTAGTACCATCTTCGATTCCAAAATTTTTTAAAAACTCTTTATCAATTTTTGGTTTATCACCATTTTCAACTTCTAAAACTTCAGTATCAAAAACAGCATTTTTTCCTTTTAAATTGTCTGCATGATAATCATCAGGAAATTTTACTTTAAGGTCTAATTTTTCTCCTTTGCTTGCTCCAACCAATCCGTCTTCAAATCCGGGTATTAATTGGTTACTCCCTAGAATTACATGAAAATCTTTAGCTTCATTATTTGGGAAATCTTCATTATTTACTTTTCCTTTAAAGTTAACTTTTAAACGATCTCCTTTCTTCGCTTTTTTTTCTGAAGGCGACCAAATTGTATAACTCGACCTTAGGTTTTCTATTGATTTATCAACCTCTTCTTTTGATATAATTAGATTTGGATTAATAATATTAATTTTAGATAAATCACATAGTTTTATTTCGGGAATTATTTGTACTAATGCTGTGAAACTATATTTTTTTTTGTCTTTATTTGGTGAAGGTTTAATTTCAGGCTTATTTACAGGATTAATTTTTTGTTGAATTAAAGCTTGAACATAATTTTCATTAATTCTGTCCGTTAGAGCTTCATACTGACAACTAGAATAATATTTTGATTTTAATACTGAAATTGGAACTTTACCCTTTCTAAAACCTTTTAAATCTGCATCTTTTGAGAGATCTTGAAGCTTTTTATCTGCAAGCGAGTCGACTTCAGAATAATCAAAAGTGATGTTTAATTCTATTTCTATCTCACTTATTTTTTTCGTTTTTACATCCATATTTACACTCTATAGTAGATTATTTGGTGCGAAAGGAGAGACTCGAACTCTCACGGGTTACCCCACTGGTTCCTAAGACCAGCGCGTCTACCAATTCCGCCACTCTCGCTTCAATAAAAAGAGGTCACATTATATAGCAAATTGATATATTATTTAAACCTATCTATGCAAAAAGTTTTTATAAAATGAAAAACGTCATATTTTTTACTTTTTACCTTATTTTCTTTGCTATTGTGTCATCAATTCTTTTTTCAATCATTTATATGAATTTTGAAGAACAACCCACCTTTACCTTAAACAAGGCTATTAAATATGGTGCAATTTTACTTTCCTTTATTTTTATTTTTTTAACATTGAAATTTAAAAAAATTACACCTAAAGAGATGTGTTCTGATCATTCACTAAACATAATTCTTCTTAGCATCATAAAAGGATTTTTTATAAGTATTTTTGCCTCTTTACCAATAATTATTTTATTACATATTTTTGATATAAGAATTTTTAATTTTAATATGAATGATATTGATAATGTGTTCTTTGTAACAATTCTTTTATCAGTTTTATCTGGTTTAATAATTGGATTTATTGAAGAATTTTTTTTTAGAGGAATAATGGTTAGGGAAAATAATTTTACTTTAAATAATTTATTTCCCATTATATTAGCTAGTGCTTCTTATTCTACATTTCACTTTATTAAAATTCCTGATATTCTCGATCCAGTTATAGCATGGGACACTGGACTCACTTATTTAATTGATGTTTTTACAAACTTAAATAATTTAATTTTATATGACGCATTCTACACTCTTCTAATTTTTGGAATATTTTTGAGTTTAGTAAAAATAAGATATAAAAATATTTTTTATTGTATAGGTATTCATGCAGGTTTTATATTTGTAATAAAAACTTATAAGCAAAATAGTTATGTGAATTTCGAAGGATCTTTTTTAAATTTAATAAGTCCATATGACCATTTTATTGGCCATATGGTATCATTAACAATACTAACCTATTTACTGATTTTTATTTTTAATGCATGGTTGAAAAACCGATAGTACATTTAAAATCTTGATCAGGACTAGGCGCATTATAGTGTTCATACACAGGTAATCCACAATTAAATCCGATTCTATTTT
>CEVL01036521.1_pt1 | contig 13899 bp, 12 predicted proteins | sample 427051 | NCBI WGS metagenome assembly CEVL01 (sample SAMEA2623673, study PRJEB7988) | marine metagenome | biome: marine biome (ENVO:00000447); feature: surface water layer (ENVO:00002042); material: "saline water (ENVO:00002010), including plankton (ENVO:xxxxxxxx)" | depth 5 m
ATCTTCTCTCTCTTCATCGGAAAGATTCTCTACAAACTCTTCTAAATAATTTACTCCAAAAGTCACATGTCTTGCTTCGTCTCTAATTATAAATTGCAACAGATCTCTTAGTACTGGGTCTGGAGTTACAGCTTTGGCTGTATTAAATGCAGCTAAAGCTAGACCTTCAATAATTATCTGCATACCAATTAATTTAAGGTCCCATCTCTCATCAGTTAATATTTTATCCAGTAAGCTCTTTAGACCAGAACCTACTGGATACATGAGCTTAGATCTTTCTTGAATGTATCTGCTGAAAGCTTCAACATGTCTAGCTTCATCAAATGCTTGAGAAGCAGCGTAAAGTTTTGCTTGATAAGTAGGTGCGCACGACACAAGCTGTGAAGCTACTAATAATGCACCTTGCTCTCCGTGTAAGAACTGGCTAAATTGACTTGCACCCCTATGTCTTAAAAATTCTCTTTTTCCCTCTTCATCCAGTCCTTTGTATGGGGGATAATCATCCCAGAACATAGGAGGAATTTCATCAGAAACTACTAGAGGCCTATCCCAATCTATATCTATAGATGTATTCCAATTCAATTTTTTTCCAAGCTCATATAATTTAGCAATCCTGTTATCTTGAATTGTATAGTCCCAGTTATAAGTTCCTGTTAATGGAGTTTTAAAGATCTCAGCTATATCCTCAACCTGATCTGGGTTAAGGCTCAATTCCTCTTGATTGAAATCTTTAATTTTTCTTGGTGTATCATCCGTGTACTTTACTTTCATAATTAAGAATCCTCTTCTTCTATGGGTGGGGCATAGTCTATATTAGAAAGATTTTGAAAAGTTGCAATATCTTCTATAAATGCCAGTTGTACTGTATCTGTAGGTCCATTTCTTTGCTTAGCAATGTTAACCTCGGCTTTGCCTCTACTTTCTAAATCTGATTTATCATACTGACTATGCCTGTATAAGAAAGCAACTACATCAGCATCTTGCTCTATCGCACCAGAATCTCTTAAGTCTGATAAAATTGGTCTATTATTAGGTCTCGAATCAACAGCCCTACTAAGCTGTGATAGTGCTACAACTGGAACATTTAATTCCTTGGCCATGGCTTTTAAAGATCTGCTTATTTCACTGATTTCAGCTACCCTATTTTCTCCCTTACCAGGAACTTGCATAAGCTGTAAATAATCAATAACTATCAATGCTAGATTTTCGTTTTCCCTTTGAACTCTTCTTGCTCTAGCTTTGACCTCTGATGGAGTTAAGGCTGGTGTATCGTCTAATAATATATTTTTTGAACTTAACACTGAAAGTGCTTTGTCTATACCTTCCCAGTCATCATCTCCTAATTCCCCTCTCATTAATCTCTGTAGATTGATATTTGAAATACTTGAAATAAATCTTCTAACAACTTGTTCAGAAGACATTTCCATACTGAAGAGCAATACAGCTTGATCAGTTTGTCGAGCAACATTTTCGGCTATGTTAAAACCTAAAGCAGTTTTTCCCATTGATGGTCTGCCGGCAATTATTATTAAGTCTGATTTCTGAAACCCTAATGTAATATCATCAATTCTAGAAAATCCTGTGGAGACACCCACTAAAGAACTACCACTTTCAGCTGATTCTTGAATATTTGCGTAAACAGGTCCTAGTAATTCTTTTACAATTTTAGGACCAACAGAGCGTTGTAAATCATCTCGTAGACTAAGTATTTTTTCTTCTGCTTCATCAATAATCCTATCGCTACCAGAGGCATCAGATTCTTTCGCTACTTTAGATATGTTATCTGCAGCAATGATGAGCCTCCTCAAATTTGATCTTTGTTTAATAATGTCTGCGTAGCTTTGTATATTTGCAACACTTGGAGTTTCTCTAGCTAAAAGAGTTAAGTAATCTTTTCCTCCAGAATTTATTAACTTTGGTAAATCGCCATTGCCTTCTATCGCCTCTTGTACCGTTATTACGTCAACAGGCTTTCCTGCATCTTGAAGTGTATTGATTGTTCGATAAATTAATCGGTGCTCTTCTTTGTGAAAATCGTCTTCTTTAACCAAATCAGAAACAAGATCCCAAGTCTCATTTCTTAACATAATACCGCCTAAGACGGCTTTTTCAGCCTCTGTAGAAAATGGTAATTCTTTTTTTACTGTTGTCTCTAACGCCATGCCAATTTTCTTAGAAAAGACAATGATTCTCCCACTCAAAGAAGATTAAAACAAGGTGTTTTAGATTAATTTTCTTCTTTAGCCGAGATAACTACTTTGATGTTCTGCACAACTTCAGGATGAAGTTCTATATCTATTGAATACTCACCAACTTCTTTTAAAGTTCCATCAGGCAATCTAATAGAACTCTTTTCTAAATCTATTCCTTTTTCAATTAGAGAATCACTTATTTCTCTAGTACCAATAGATCCATATAAAGTACCCTCATCAGATACAGGTACCTCTATGCCAACAACAATTGACTCTAGTTTTTTGGCCTCTTCAAGAGCCATATCTTTTCTTTCAGTTTCTGCCTGAAGAAGATCTTTCTTTCTTCTTTCGTATTCGGCCTTATTTTCTTCATCAGCCCTTATGGCTTTTCCAGATGGAATCAAATAATTTCTGCCATAACCAGACTTTACTTCCACTAAGTCACCTGGATCTCCTAACTGAGCTACTTTTTCTAATAGTATTAGTTCCATATCTTAATTGTAATGAGAGTCAGTATAAGGAATAAGAGACAAGTGCCTTGCTCTTTTTACAGCTTTATTTAACTGTCTTTGATATTTTGCCGATGTTCCTGTCATTCTTGCAGGGATAATTTTTCCAGTTTCAGTTATGTATTCTTTTAAGAGTTTTAGATCTTTAAAATCAACTTCTTCAATTCCTAAAGATGTAAATTTGCAAAACTTAGGCCTATTGTCAAAGTCACTTTTTCTTTTTTTAAAATTCTTTTTTTGTTTTCTAGCCATAATTAATCTTCTTTCTTTGCGTCTTCAACTTCTTCTATTTTTTTATCTGTAGTTTCATCTACAGTTTCTTTATTTGCTTCTATAGAATTTTCTACTTTTTTTGCTTTCTGTAGATCGTCATCTTCGAATTTTTTTACTTGCTCTCGCGCTTCTTGGTAGGAATCCTTTTCATTATCTTCTTTAGTTTGAATTAAAAGAGCAGAATCTTCTGTATGAGCTTTCTTTGCTGTTAAGATTAAATTTCTAATAATTGAGTCATTAAACTTGAAAGAATTCTTAATCTCTTCAACAGCTTCTTGATTGCATTCAATATTAATTAACCCATAACTTGCCTTAAATTGATCTTGTATCGGGTATGCTAATTTCCTATTTCCGATATTTTCAATTCTATGCACTTTTCCTCCTGTATCTTTTACAAGCTTGTCCAGTTTAGACAGAATTGAAGAGGTTTGATCAGATTGATCAGGGTGTACTAAGAAAACAATTTCGTAATGTCTCATATATTCCTCTTGGTTATTAATTCCCATCAAAATTGATGTGGAATGAGGTCAGGGCAGGCATTCTATGGCCAACTAATGACCATTGCAAGCTAAAAGCAATATTTTGGCTATCAATTCTTTAAAATTTACTCCTTCATAAGAAGCGGCTTTAGGAAAAAGACTTGTTTTCGTTAGTCCTGGAACAGTATTAACTTCAATAATTTGAAAATTACCATTTTCGTCTTGCATAAAATCGACCCTTCCCCATCCTTTACATCCTAATGAAGAAAATGCATGCCAAGCAATATCTTTTATTTCTTTTATTTCATCATCCTTTAAGCTTGCTTTTAAGTATTCAGTTTCAAGACTATTGTATTTTGATTCAAAATCGTAAAATTGTCCGCTAGGTTTAATATGGATGGGATGAAAAACTTCTTCTCCAAGAATGGATACCGTAAGTTCTCTACCAGGAACAAAGGCTTCTATGATCAGGTTTTCATCAAACTTTAACGCTTCTTTCATTGCTTCCTCTAAGCTTCCTTCACCAGGTTTAACTATAGAAATTCCAAAACTTGAACCTTCTCTAGATGGTTTTACAACAAAACTTTTATCTAAAGAGGTAATGTCCTCTTCTCCTGAAAGGTAAGGTGTTAACTTCATTTGAGGAGTGCCTCCTTTTTTGATTTCTACAAAGTCGGGGGTAGGTAATAGTAAATCTCTCCAAATCTTTTTAGCCTGAGGTTTATCCATTGCTAATTCACAAGATTGCGGGTCACTTCCAGTGTAAGCAACTCCCTTATCCTCAAGAATTTTTTGAATATATCCATCCTCACCGCCTCTGCCATGTAAAGCAATAAATGCTAGATCTATCTCTGAAGGCATTTCAAGCACTCCCTCCTCGGTATGTAGATCGATAAAATAGCAATTAAGCTTAAGTTCTCTGAGTGCTTCTAATACTGCAGCGCCCGATTTTAAAGAAATTTCTCTTTCAGCAGACCAACCACCAGCCAAAATAGCAATCTTCTTATTTTCTAATAAGGTATAATCTTCCATCAATCTAAATAATTCTCCTTTATCTCACTAGTTATTTCTGAGATATTTCCAGCACCTTGCATAATGAGAACAGAATCATTACTTATTAAATTTTTAACAGATTTAATAATCTCGTTTCCTATTTTAAATATCCTAACTTTATTAAAGCCTAAATCTAATATCTTATTCATTAACTCCTCACTAGAAACTCCTTCAATTGGATTTTCACCTGCAGAATAAATATCTAATAAAAACAGGTTATCTACTTGGGTCAGTACATTTGCAAATTCCGTAAACAGGTCTTTTGTTCTCGTATATCTATGAGGCTGAAAGATCATATTAATTTCTCTTTCAGGGAAAGACTCTCTTATAGAATCAATAGTTAACTTAATTTCTGTTGGATGGTGCCCATAATCATCAACTAAAATACAATTAGATTGGTTTATAGATAGCTCTCCTAAAACTTGCATCCTTCTATTTATACCCATGAAGTTTTTAAGCGAAGAATTGATGACTTCTGTAGGAATCCCTTCTTGTATGCAAAGCACTGATGCCGCTGCAGCATTTAAAGCATTATGTCTTCCAAGCATATTCAAACTAAGATCTAAATTTTCAGATTCTGATTTAAGATTAAAAGATGATTTAAAATCTTTAGAATGATAATTTGAAAGCACATAATCGTTATATTGATTGAATCCATAAGTAATATAAGGTCTTGAAAATTCTGGTATTAACTCCTTAATTACAGGGTCATCTCCACAAACAATTGCCATACCATTAAAAGGAAGTTTTTTTATGAAATCTAAAAAAGCTAATTTAAGATTTTCAAAGCTATTTTGATAATTCACTAAGTGATCAGACTCTATATTGGTAATGATAGACATGCTTGGTTGCAATAATAAAAATGACTGATCGCTTTCATCTGCTTCTGCAATTAAATATTCCCCCTTGCCCAGCTGAGCATTAGAATTAAAGCTATTAATTATTCCTCCATTAATAAATGTTGGGTCAAGATTAGCTTCACTCATAATTGAGGCGATCATGCTAGTTGTTGATGTCTTGCCATGCGTACCGGCTATAGCAATCCCTCGCTTTGTGTTCATAAGGCTAGAAAGCATCTCAGCTCTAGCAAGTATAGGTATAGAATTTCTTTTCGCTTCTTGAATTTCGGGATTATTCTCAGAAATGGCACTCGAAACAACAAGCATTTCTGCATTTTTAAGGTTAGAAGATGTATGTTTGTAAGCAATATCTATACCCATATTACTTAAACGATTAGTGATATCCGATTCGGTTTTATCAGAACCTGTAATCTTATAACCTAAATTAAATAAAACTTCTGCTATTCCGCTCATTCCACTTCCTCCTATGCCGACAAAATGGATATTATTTAAAGCGAATTTAGATGGATTCATTGATTATCTCTACAATTCTGCTATCTGATGCCATTTGAAAAGAACTAAATGCATTCAAGCTCATCGCATGCCTCGCATTATGATCTTTTTCTAAATCATTTAGAAGTGTAAATAATTTATCTGCACTGGTTAAGGACGACTCTAATAATATTGAAGCTTTTTTAGCTTGCAAAAATTTAGCATTAAAGTATTGATGATTGTCTGCTGCCCAAGGTAAAGGTAATAAAATCGATGGTTTAGCAGAACTACAAATTTCGCTAATAGTCATAGCGCCCGATCTTCCAATGACTAAATCACACTCATGATAAGCCTTAGCTATATTCTCAATATAAGGAACTACCTCGTATTTAAAAGATTGTGCTGAATAAAGCTCTATAATTGGAGCTTGATCGCAATGACCAATTTGATGAATTATTCGCCAGTTTGAAGAGATAGTCTTACCTTTAAATGACTTTATGATTATCTCATTAAGTTGTTCTGAGCCTTGGCTACCACCTAGTATGAGAATATTAAAATGATCTTTTATTGTAGGTTTGTCTTCAGGATTTTTAATTATCTCTGGCCTGACAGGATTTCCTACAGTGTGAATCTTTGAAGATTTATCAAATGAACCAGGAAAAGCTTCAAAAGTTTTCTTTGATAGTCTATTTAGTATCCTATTTACTAAACCAGGTACACTATTTTGTTCATGTATAAAAAGTGGAATAGACAATAGATAAGAAGCAAGAGCTGGTGCCAAACTAACATAACCACCTGTTGAAAATACAATATCAGGCTTTACTTTTTTAATAATGAATATGCTCTTGAAGACATTTATATCGAGGTAGATTAGGGAAATAATCTTCCCAAAAATATTTTTTCCTTTAAACCCTTTTGCATTAAGGCTGATAAAGTTAAAACCCTCTTTTTTTGAAAGATTACTTTCTAAAGATTTTTTTTTACCTATCCAAGAAATAGAAAATTCGTTTCTTTTTAATTCTTTGGCTACAGACAAGGCTGGATAGACATGACCTCCTGTGCCTCCAGCTAGAATCAATGCTTTCATTAAAAATTTACTCTCTTTTTTATACTCGCAATTGGCATAGATATCTTGTTCTCATAATCAATCCTAAGTATAAGCCCAATAATAGAGAACATTATTAATAAATTGGTTCCTCCAGCGCTAAATAAAGGCAATGTAAGTCCTTTTGTTGGTAAAATCCCGACCGCAACTCCCACATTAATGAATATATGCAATCCTATTAGAATTGCTGCTCCAAAACAAAAAAAGAAACCAAAATGATTTTTTCTTTGAAGAGACTGTCTTCCTATAAAAAATATTCTAAAAGAGATACCGAATAACATAGCAACTATCAAAATTCCTGTCAGTAAACCCAATTCCTCGATGAGGATAGAAAAAATAAAATCTGTGTGCGCTTCCGGTAAATAACCCATCTTCATCAAACTTTGACCTAAACCAACTCCAAACCAATCGCCTCTTCCTATCGACATTAGAGATACAGTGAGTTGATATCCTTGCTTCTCTGGAGCACTCCAAGGATCAACAAAAGAAATTATCCTTTCCCATCTCCATGGGACATAAATTATTAATAAAGCTATGCCTATCAAACCAATTAAGAAGACCAAAACAAATTGTCTTTTTGGGACACCCGCAACAAACAATACACCCAAAGCGGAGGCAAAAATAACAGCTGAAGTGCCTAAATCAGGCTGTATAAGAATTAAAGAAATAATACTAACTAGCAAAATGGAAGGTCTTATAAAACTTAGTAAATCATTTTGAACTTTTTCAATTCTTCTAACGCAATAGGCTGAAATGTACAGAATGCTTAAAAATTTCATGATTTCAGATGGTTGAAGACTAAACCCGAATAATCTAATCCATCTATTAGCACCATTAACTTCTACCCCCACTCCCGGAATGAAAACAAGCATCAATAGAAAAATACCAAAAGTTAGTAACAATCTATCAAACTGTTCCCAGAACGTTAAAGGTATTAAGAAAATAGTTATAAAAAAAACTAAACCTAATGAAAGATGGAATAGTTGTTTGTTCAAAATATGTGTGGGATTGCCGTATAAAGAATCGGATAGATGAACTGAAGCGGTTGTTAAAACAATTAGTCCGATAAAGCTTAGTAATATAAATAAAGATATTAATAAATAATCTAGTTTACTAAAGTCAAAATTTAAGATTTGCTTGAAGAACATATGGTTAATTTAGTTTCATTAATTCTTTGAATCTATTTCCTCTATCCTGATAATCTTTAAACATATCTATGCTAGCGCAAGCAGGAGAAAGTAAAATAATATCTCCGTTTGTTGATTCCTGCTTAGCTAAGAAATATCCATCATCTAAGCTGTCACAACAAATACAGTCGGTGAAATCTGATAGCAATTCTTCGAGGATTTTTTTGTCCTTTCCAAAGATAAAACATTTTTTTATGTCGTTAAAAATAGTAGCTTTAACTTTATCAATGCTTTGACTTTTAAAATCTCCACCACACAACAAATAGATGTCTCCTTCTTTATTTAAGTTACTACTGGATTCAATAGATTGCACAGTTGCACTAAAATTAGTTGCTTTAGAATCATTAATATGAAGAACTCCTTCTTCATCCTCAATCATTTCAAACCTATGCGCTTTTTTATTAAAAGAAGACATTCTTTCAAGGGACTTACTTAAAAAATTGTTTAAGTCAGGTACTTCATTCTCTTCTATATGCTTAATGGTTAAAGCACTAGCTAATAATGCAGCTTTTAGATTAGAAATATCATGTGTTGGCCAATTCTTTAAAGCGGAGTTATTTGAGAAGTCAAATTCTGAAAAGAAATCTTCAAAATCATAAAATTTATTGCCTTTTATTTGCTGTTCTTTGTAAGAAATATTTATATTAGATTCAGCAAGAACACGTCTCTTTATAGATCTATAAATTTTAAAGGATTTATGTCTATCCATATGATCTTCTTCTATATTTAACAAAATTCCTATATCTGAATTTAGCTTTGAGCATGATTCAATCTGAAAGCTTGAAATTTCAATTATGGCAACATCAATTTTTTTATCTAAAAAATCTAAAACTGGCTTACCTATATTGCCCATTACCTCTACTGACATATCTTTTAAATGTTCTTTCAATAGATGTTCCAACATACATGCAGTGGTAGTTTTGCCATTAGTTCCAGTTATTAAAATCTTGAAGCTTGAACTACTATTTAAATATATATCCATATCAGTCTGCACGGGTATATTGAAGTCCTTTGCATATTTGAATATTTCGTGATCCTTACTAATGCCTGGGCTTGGATAGATGACTGATATCGAGTTAAAGATATTGTCTGACAATTCAGGATTAAGCACGAAATCTATATCTATACCTTTTAATTCTTTTAAGGATTGACTATTTAGTGAAGACTCGTATATGAATAAAGTGTTATTAGATTTAGATAGATATTTGGCTAGGGAAATTCCTGTCTTGCCAAGTCCTATGATAGCGGGGATTTTATTCAACTTAGAAATTCTATCTTAATCTCAGTAAAGCCAGACCAAGCAAAACTAACATGAATGTGATTATCCAAAACCTAACAATTACTCTTGGTTCAGGCCATCCTTTAAGTTCATAGTGATGGTGCAAAGGAGCCATTTGAAAAATACGCTTGCCGGTTAATTTATAAGAACAAATTTGAACTATTACTGAGAGTGCTTCAACAACAAATATTCCTCCCATAACCAGTAATACGTACTCGTGCCTAATAATTACAGTCACAATCCCTAAAGCAGCGCCTAAAGAAAGAGATCCTACATCCCCCATAAAAACTTGAGCAGGATAAGTATTGAACCATAGGAAACCAATTCCAGAACCAACTAAAGCCCCACAAAATACAATCATTTCGCCTGTGCCTGGTAAGTAAGGAATGTTTAAAAAATCTGAATAAATTATATTACCAGCAAGATAACCTATGATACCAAGTCCAGCAGCAACCATCACACAAGGCAGAATTGCTAAACCATCTAGACCATCTGTTAGATTTACTGCATTACTTGTACCTATGACTACAAAATATGAAAGAACTATGAAACTTACTCCTAAAGGAATAGAAATATCTTTGAAGAATGGAACAATTAGGCTTACTTCTTGAAGATTTTGATGGCTAAAAAATAAATAAGAACAAGCAGTAATAGCTATTATAGATTGCCACAGTATTTTATATGAAGCTCTTAGTCCTTCACTGGACTGATGTTTTATTTTTAATCTATCGTCTATCCACCCTAAAATACCAAAAGAGATAGTTGTCAAAAAAGCTACCCATAAATATCGGTTTTCTAAATCTCCCCATAAAATCACACTTAAGAAAATAGAACTTAATATTAAAGTGCCTCCCATAGTTGGGGTTCCTTGCTTAGATAGATGGGTTTTAGGTCCCTCTTCTCTGATAACTTGTCTAACCTGGATATCTTTCATTTTGTTTATGAATCTTGGACCTAAAATCAATGAAAAAAGCAATGAGGTTAAAGTTGCCAATATTGCTCTTGTAGATAAGAACTCCACAACTCTAAATGGTCCAAAAAATTCACTGAGATATTCAAATACTGGCAATAACATAACTTAATTTTTTAATTTATCTGCAACTATATCCATTTTCGTTGATCTTGAACCTTTTACAAGTATTACGGTATCTTGTTTGATTAATTCTTTAACAGCTTTGTACAAATCATCATGATCTGAAAATATTGTGATGTTTGCCTTACTGGTAATTTTGATATCCTCCCATTCTTTACCTATACAGAAAAAATAATCTATCTTGTCCTTTGCGTATTGATAAACATCTGCATGTAAAAAACTTGAATCTTCACCAAGTTCTTTCATTTCTCCAAATACACATAGCTTTCTATAATTTTTTAAAGATTCTATAAGGTCAATAGAACGTTTCATTGAAGAAGGATTGGAATTATAGGAATCATCTATAAGAATTGAATTACGAATAGATCTATGAACAGAAAGTCTTCTTTCAGGAAAATTCACGCTACGGAGTCCTGCTTTAACCTCAGATAAATCTAAACCCAAAATAGAGCAAATGGCTAAACCTAAAGCAGCATTCAAAGAATTGTGTATGCCTACTCCATTTAGTAAACATTCTTCAATTAAGTCATTATTTACTAAGTTAAATCTTGTTAAGTTATTTTCGATATCAATAGAAGGATTAGTAACCCTGAAGTCCGAATGCTCATGAAAGCCAAAACTAACTATCTTGCGAGCATTGGTTGTATCGCTCCAAAAATTAAAAAATTCAGAATCCCTAGGCAGAACAGCTATTCCTTCTGAATCGTAAAATTGGAGAATATCTCCTTTCTCATATGCTATTGAATCTGTGTCTTTAAGGCCATCAAGATGGCCTGCCGAAACATTCGTTATGGCTGCTATGTTAGGCTTAACAAGGTTAGTTAAACTCTTTATTTCTCCAACCTGACTAGTGCCTATTTCAATTACTGAAGTTTTATGAGTGTCATGCATGTTTAGCATTGAAAATGGAACCCCTATATGGTTATTTTTATTTCCATCTGTCTTATGAGTTTTATGGACTTGAGAAAATAAATTAGAAAGAATTTGCTTGGAAGTAGTTTTTCCATTGGTACCCGTTATCCCAATAACATTACCCTCAAAAGATAATCTATTGCGATCTGCGATAGCAACCATAAAATCTAAAGTATTATTAACAAGAATAAACGGTAAGTCAGATTTAATAACTTTACTTACTACAAATGCTTTCGCTCCTTTCTTTTCAGCATCATCTATGAAGTTATGCCCATCAAAGTTTTTTCCTTCAATCGCAATATATACTTCACCTCTTTTAAGCGTCCTAGTATCAATTGAAAACTCAGATACCTCGCAAGAATCTCCGTATAAAGAGCCTTTAGAAACCAATGCTAGATCTTGTAAATTCATTGTCATATCAATTTTTAGCTAAGGAAATCAAAGTTTCTTTATCATCGAATCTATTTTTTCTAGATCCTATAATCTGATAATCTTCATGTCCCTTTCCTGCAAGCAACAAAACATTCATTTTTTTTCTTTTAGACATCTCATCTAATACAAATTTAATTGCTTCTCTTCGATTGGAGATAACTTTTATTTTTTTTGACTTTTTGGTTCCTTTCAATATTTCTTTAATTATCTTCTTAGAGTCTTCATTTCTAGGATTATCATCTGTAATTACAACATGATCGCTATAATGTTCAGCTATTTGCCCCATGATAGGTCTCTTCTGTTTATCTCTATTTCCACCGCAGCCAAAAATACACCAAATTTCTCCACCATGAAAATTCTTAATCTCTTTTAAACTATGCTTAAGGGCTTCTGGTGTATGGGCATAATCAACATAACAAATGTCTTTGCCTATGTTAATACTCTCCATCCTTCCTGCTGGAAAAGCTATATTAGAAGCACACTCAGCAATCTTATCTATCTTTATACCTTCTAAATTCAATGCAACCATTGCGCAAATTACATTTGATGCTATAAATCTTGAAACTGTATTTAGATCAAATTCGGAAACTCCATAAGGAGACTTTAAAGAAACCTCTAAAGAATTTTTATTCTTTCTAAAAGAAGCCAAATAATCAGACTCTTTTTCTAAAGAGATACTAAATACTTCAGCCCCTTCATTTAGAAGGTCTTGATATAAATTTCTTCCAAATTCACTATCTATCTGAACAATTGAAGTCATGGGGTTAAGATCTTTAAATAATATACTTTTAGCCTTAGCATAACTTTCAATAGATTTATGATAATCAAGATGATCCTGTGAGAAACTGGTTAGAACTGCATAATCAACGCTTACACCAGATAATCTTCCCTGATCTAATCCATGAGAAGAAGCTTCGAATGCAGCATGAGTAGCGCCATTCAATAACATTTCATATAAGCTTGTATTTAAAGAAATTATATCCGGAGTTGTTAAGGCATAAGGATCTTTAACCTTTACACCATCAATCGATTTTCCGACAGTACTTAAATATCCACATTTTTTTCCTAAGCTACTGCACATGCTTGAATAAGCTTCAACAGCAGTTGTCTTTCCATTTGTTCCAGTTACACAGAAAGTAGTTAATTCTTCACTAGGATTAGAGTAAAACCTAGAAGTAAATTTACCTAATAATTTTTTAAGGTTAGAACAATGTATAACACTGCTATCTTCAACTAATTCTTCAGAAATTATTAATTTAGCTCCTTTTGACTTTGCTTCCTGAATAAAATCCATTCCGTTTTGGTTGATTCCATTAACTGCAAAGAATACACCTCCATCCTTTACCTCTCTACTGTCAAGATGTAGGCTTGAGACTTCACAATCAACAAAATTACTTAAGTCTACTAATTCGGGCATTAAGTCTTTTGCTTGCTTCATTAAATTTATAGATCTTTCAATAAGTATATTTCACTCAAAATGTTTGAGAAAACTGGGGCTGCAACTTTACCACCTGAGGATTCTTCCCCTTTTAAACCATGTAGAACTACTACAGCTAGATAATCTGGATTACTAGAGGGCACAAAACCTGAAAAGGTTGCAGTGTATGAGGTCTCATCTCCTAAGGATTCTATTGCAGTTCCAGTCTTTCCAGCAACTCTCTTGCCTTTAATTCTAGCCCTTTTTGCAGTTCCTGAATCCGAATTAACAGTTTCTTCAAGCATTCCTATTATAAGTCTATTGGTTTCTTGAGAAATCACTTGTGACTCTTTGTTAGATTCAAATAACTTATCCTTAAATAGTTTCAATTCTTTGAAATAACCTTGATTTGCAAAAACCATATAGGCTTGAGCTATCTGCAAAGCAGACAAAGTCATACCATAACCGTAACAAGAACTTACCTTATCTCTTTCTGTGTATTCACTATGATGAGGTAAAAAACCTTCTCTAGCGGGCAACAAAATACTAACCGGATATTCACCAATGCCAAACTTCTTATAGTAGTTCGTTAAATGTTGTATTTCTTGATTAGAACATAGCTTAACCATTCCAACAT
>CEVL01073687.1_pt1 | contig 13841 bp, 11 predicted proteins | sample 427051 | NCBI WGS metagenome assembly CEVL01 (sample SAMEA2623673, study PRJEB7988) | marine metagenome | biome: marine biome (ENVO:00000447); feature: surface water layer (ENVO:00002042); material: "saline water (ENVO:00002010), including plankton (ENVO:xxxxxxxx)" | depth 5 m
AGGTCGCCAAAAAGAAGGTGACTAAGAAAAAAGCTGCAAAGAAAAAGGTAACTAATAAACTAATACCTGAAAAAAACCCTATTTTTAATAAAAAATTAAAAGTAAGAAGAACGAGTTTAGACAAACCTGATTTCAAGCCATATCAAAGAAAAAAAAATGAATCTTATATGAGTAAGAAACAAATTGAACATTTTCGAGAAATATTAGTAAATTGGAAGACTGACCTTCAGGAAGAAGTTGAAAGAACAATATCACATATGCAACAAGACGCGAGTAATTTTCCTGACCCAGCAGATAGAGCTACTCAAGAAGAAGAATTTGGTCTTGAACTAAGAACTAGAGATCGTGAAAGAAAACTTTTACGAAAAATTAATGCTGCGATTCAAAGAATAGATGACGGTACGTACGGATATTGTGAAGAAACTGGTGACGAAATTGGTATTAAACGTCTTGAGGCAAGACCAGTCGCAACACTCAGTCTTGAGTCGCAAGAGCGGCACGAATTAAAAGAAAGGCAATTTAGAGACACAATTCACTCTGATAGATAAAAAAAATAGTAATTTATAAGTAATTAAACAGAGTGCTTCAATCTTTCGCTATCCCATAGCACCTCTTTACCACCTTCATCTTGATTTAATGTTCGTGCAAAGACAAAAAGTAAATCTGATAAACGGTTTATGTATCTTAATGTTTCTGAATTAAATGATTCAGTTCGTGCGAGCTTAACAAGAGTGCGTTCTGAACGACGACAAATAGTTCTCGCAATGTGACATACCGATGCTGATATCGAGCCCCCAGGCAAAACAAACTCCTTTAAAACTGGCAAATCAGAATTAAAACTATCTATAAGTTTTTCGAGTTTTTCAATAGATTCGGGTGAAATCACGGCATTACCCGGAATGGCTAATTCAGCTCCAATATCAAACAGTCTGTGTTGTATGTTTAATAAATAGCCAGACATCTCGTTGGAAATATTATTAGCCCTCAAAAGACCGAGTATACTATTCAATTCATCAATATCACCCATTGCCTCAATACGAATATCTGACTTATCTATTCGCTCACGATTTGATAGCTCAGTAGTGCCCTCATCGCCCGTCCGGGTATAAATTTTTGTGAGTCTATTTGACATGAATATGATTTTATTTAGTATCTTTGCCCGACAAGATATATCTTCTTTTCATCAAGACAGTGAGCACATAATAACTACCGAATAAAACAAAAGAGTAAAATAATTCGCTTACCAAGGTATTCCCAAAGAACGGTATGGCCATTACATAGCATTGTATGAGACCTTCAATGTCAAATGAATAAATTGTTCCTGATAACCATACACCAAAATTACTTATGATAAAAAACTGTATTGCAGAAACTACTGCAGCCAAACCTACCCTATTTGGTGTATTTTTATGGCTAAGTAAGATTTTGCCTATAAACGCAGAAATTATAAAAGAAAAATACACGCACAACATGGAGGCTACATTGTAGAATCCAAGATAGAGATCACTAAGTAACAAGCCAATGATTGGAACCAACCAAAATCTTTTTAGTGTCAAAAAAGAACCTGCGAAAAGACCAATAGCACCGATTGGAGTAAAATTCGCGGGGTGTGGAATTAATCTTAATATAATTCCAAATACTATTAACCCGCTGATTAATATATATTGATTTGCTTTTGTTATTTTCATTTTGATTAGTTGAATTTATACCTCATTCTAAACGAAAAATTTCTTTCTGGCATCGGTTGCGCATTAAATCTTGTATGTTCTGCATCAAAAAGCAAGCTATTTGTTGTACCAGTCTCAAAATATTCTTTATTTAACATATTGTTAAGTGAGAAGCCAAAGTCTAAATTCTTTCTTTCGTAGATTAATTTGATATCTACTGTTGAATGAGAAGGAATTTTGGCAAAAAAAGTATTATCTTGATCATTATCAAAAATTTTATTTCCAACATAATTCCATAAAACTGAAAAATTCATACCATCAAAAATCTTATAATTAATTAACCAGCTACCCGTATGTTCTGAAACAAGCGGCACCCTATTGCCCTTGTTGGCTCCTTCATCAAAAGTGGAGCTTGTATATGCGTAATTAAAGTGGCTATACATATTCTTGTATGGTTTAAATTTTAGACTATATTCAACACCCTTTCTTTCTATTGGTTGGAAATTTCGATTAACTGATCGTGCTGGATCAAAATCAATTTGGTTTCTAATTTTCATAAAATAAAGACCAACTGATGAACTTATATAATTACCTGTATAATTAATACCACTATCAACATACCTGCCTCTTTGTGGCTTAATATTAGAAAAACTTTTTGCAAATGTAACCTCTGCTAATTGATTAAAATCATCATTATTTGCAAATCGTATACTTTGACCTGCTGTTACATGTCCCGAAAAATCTGAATTAAAATTATGTTTAAGACCCAAATTTGCCATATACCCTCTATCTGATTTATTAAGTGCAGCTCTCTGATTACTATTTGAGCCAAAGTTTAATGTAGCATTTGAATCGAACTGGTCAAATGCATCAACATCAGTATGCTGCAAACGTCCACCAATCTGAAAAAATGTTTTATCACTTAATTCAAAAAAGTCATTTAAATAGAATGAATAATTTTCTTGCTCAATATCGATTCTATGTTGTGCCTGAGCAATTTCATGATCGGTTTCTGCTGAAGTTCTATTTTCAATATCAAGATTAAATTGATAATGATAAATATCAAAACCTAAATCAATTTTATGTTGTTTCTCAAATAGTTTAAATTTCCATTTTAATTTTGGACTAAAATATAGATTAGAGTGATTGGTTGTACGAAATTCTTGATTTGCCTTCAGGAATAAATCGGTCTCTTTTGTTTTATAACCCATATCAACTAATAACTCTGTGTTATTATTTATTGATTGAATAAATCCTGCAGTAAAAAAAGTACCATTTTCAATAGCAAAATCAAATGGATCATCAGATCCTTTTCTATCGTAGGAAAAATCATCAACACCTGTTGTAAAGTTTACTGATCTATCGCCTGGGAGTCTTAGATTTTGATCGTTTACTCCAAGTTTTAAAAACAATTCAGTTTTTTGAAAAAAATAACTTATATTTGCTGATAGAGACTGTTGCTCAAGTTTATTATTTACACGATATCCATCGCTATGAATGAGATTACCAAAAATGTTCGCTGATATATCTTCATTGTTATATTCTGCATAGACATCTGTTTCTAATGAATCGTATGATCCAAGTGTCTGCTCTATTGTTATATTTTTTGTCTTATAGGAAGGAGTTTTTGTAACAATGTTAATTGCTCCACCGACGGCTCCATCTCCGTATAGTACTCCACCTGAGCCCTTTATAATCTCTATTCTTTCAATATTTTTTATTGGAATAGAACTATAATTAATTGAGGATTGATCATTATCATTGAGACGTTTTCCATCTAAAAGTATCAATGTATTTTGTGTTCCTGTAATACCAAACCCTCTTATATCAATACTACTTCTGACTGCATTATTTCCAAATTCACTCCGTTTTTGAATGCCGCTTTCAATTGAAAGTAATTCTGGAATAGTTTTTGATGGATTTAATTTAATTTCTTCAGAACTGATGATTGAGATATTTAATGGTAGGTTTTCAATATCGGTTTGATCTAATCTTGTTCCATTTACAATTAATCGATCAAACTTTTTTATGTTTTCAGCAAAAGAGCTGATTGAAAATAATAAAATGAAATAAAACAAAAGTGCACGGCGAAAGATAAGCATACCTTTAAAGACTCCTCTGACAGTAATAGATTGATATTGTCTGCGAACGAGGAATCAGATACGTAATGCACGCACCACGCATAAAAATTATATAGTTGATTCCAAACTGCCGCCCGCAGTGTGCTATATAAGTAAAAGGCCGGTATCCGGGCTTATGAGCATGCTTAGCATCGATTCATTCGCCTTCCCATGACATACACAGTGGCTTATCGAATGATCTCTAACTCATCTACCGTTGCGGGGGCAGCGTTGGAATTTGACCAACTTCCCGTTTAACTAAACTACTATAAATTAAACAGTTAGCACCTAATACTTTCAATTGCTTATAATAGTGTTTATCCTACGCACCTACAAATATTTTTTCACAAAATCTTTGCATAAGAATAATAGAGTAAGGATATAATTTAAGGGGGAGTCTAGTCATGCTAGATATTTTATCCAAAAAACATATCGTAGCAAAAGAAGGTTTTAATCGTTGGTTAATAGCCCCTGCTGCTCTGGGAATTCACCTTTGCATAGGTTCTGTGTATGCATGGAGTCTTTTTAATCCTGCCTTGATTAAACGCCTTGGTGTAGTTACTAGTGCCGCAGATGACTGGACACTAAAAAGTGTAGTTTGGATCTTCACTGTCGCAATTGTTTTTCTTGGTTTAGCCGCTGCTGTTGGCGGTAAATGGCTTGAAAAAGTTGGTCCAAGAATGGTTGGAACAGTTTCTGCTATTTGCTGGGGTGGTGGATTTCTTGTTGGCGGAATAGGAATATTAACCGGAAAACTATGGTTGCTATACCTGGGTTATGGAGTAATTGGCGGTTGCGGTCTAGGGCTTGGCTATGTATCACCAGTTGGGACATTGATCAGATGGTTCCCCGACAGAAGAGGCATGGCTACAGGTATTGCTATTATGGGTTTTGGTGGTGGCGCCATGATAGCTAAATTTATGATTGAGCCATTTATTAAACTATATTACAAAGCCCCTGATTACCTAGGGAATATTGATGCAGTTGAACTCATTACAAAAGAAGGAAGACGTCTCGTCGAGATCGCAGGAGAATTTCAAGAAGTTGTTGTTGTTGGTGCAAAAGATTTAGCCGGAATGTATGTACCGGGACCTGAAGGAGTCTACCTAGTGGGCACGGGAACAGTTGGTGTTGCTCAAGCTTTTTTTACACTTGGAGCCATCTATTTTGTAATTATGATGTGTGCTGCTTTTGGTTATCGTGTTCCACCTGAAGGATGGAAACCTAAAGGATGGGTTCCTCCAAGTGAAGATAAACAAAAAAGCATGATTACTCAAAATCATGTGCATATTGATGAAGCACTTAAGACACGTCAATTTTATCAACTATGGGTGATATTATGTTTTAACGTCACAGCTGGAATTGGAGTTTTAGGCGTAGCAAAAACTATGATGAGCGAAATTTTTGGTAGCACCCTGCCTGGAATTGTCGATGCTGCTTTTGCTTCAACTTATGTGCTGATGATTAGTCTTTTTAATATGATAGGCCGTATTTTCTGGGCAAGCTCATCTGACTATATTGGAAGAAAAAATACTTATTGGATATTCTTTGCAGTAGGTATAATTTTATACTGTTCAATACCATATACAGCGCAACAAGTTAGTGTAAATCCAAGTGTTGTATGGCTAATCTATTTCTACGCTGCAACAATGCTAATATTTACAATGTATGGTGGTGGTTTTGCTACAATTCCAGCCTACTTAGCAGATATTTTTGGTACTAAATACGTTGGCGGTATACATGGTCGTCTTCTTACAGCGTGGGCAAGCGCTGGTGTTTTTGGTCCACTCGCAATAACATCGCTAAGAGAAATATCCGTTAATAATGCTATCAATGATCTAGTCGAAAAAATTAATCCGGTTACTTTTCAAGAAAAGTTTGGTGCTAGCATAGACCAGCTTGAAGAATTAGTATCTGCAAAGACAGTAACAATAAATAAATTAATGGAAATAGCGCCCTATGGTACTGTTGATCCAACCTCAAGTCTTTATAATACAACGATGTATCTGATGGCTGTTGTACTATTTGTAGCATTAATTATGAACGCAACAATGCGTCCTGTTGACCCTAAACATCATATGAAAGAATAGTTTTTAAGGAGATTCGCATGTCAATTTCATTTAGTAATTCGACAGATGTTTTTATTTTTATAATTTTTTGCTCCGTCTATGTTTGTAGCATATTATGGATATATGGTGATGCAGCAACACGAGATATGGGAATAAAAGGAGCTTTGCTTCCACTTATATTTGTAATTGCTGCAGCACTAGCCTTGACTAAAGGTATGATAATAGCGCTAATTGTCTGGCCGATTGGCTATATTCTATGGTTTTTATTAAGACCAAAAAGTTCGCATGTAATTACTGAATAAGGAGTAGATTTATAAAATAATCTAAAAAAACCGCACTTCTCTATCTACAAACAGTCATAGCCTCTCCCACGGGTATTTGACTGTGAGAGCTCACAGTTTATGTTTTAAACTGATATCCTTGTAAAAACTTATATAAATTGATTACCAATAAGCATGAAAAGAAGGTTTGAGCAATTAAAACAGCTACTAAATGAGCAAATCCTTGTTCTAGATGGAGCTATGGGAACGATGATACAGTCCCACAAATTAGAGGAGAAAGATTACAGGGGCGAACAATTCAAAAATCATTCATGTGATTTAAAAGGTAACAATGACTTACTATCAATAACACAACCAGAAATTATTAAATCAATTCACAGCGCTTATTTTGAATCTGGTGCAGATATCGTAGAAACAAATACTTTTAATTCAACAAGTATTTCTATGGCTGATTATCAAATGGAGGACTTGGCATACGAATTGAATAAGCAAGGTGCTTATCTTGCAAGGTCTGTTGCTGATAAATATGAAAAAAATGATGGCAAACCTCGTTTTGTTGCTGGTGTTCTTGGTCCTACAAATCGTACTTGTTCAATTTCCCCAGATGTTAATGACCCCGGCTATAGAAACATAAGTTTCGAGGAGCTTGCTACAAGCTATTCTGAATCTTTATCAGGTCTTGTTGATGGTGGTTCTGATTTAATTCTAGTCGAAACTATATTTGACACACTAAATGCAAAAGCCGCGTTATTTGCTATTGATAAATACTTTGATGACAAGAATATAAAACTTCCAATAATGATTTCAGGCACAATAACAGATGCATCTGGTAGAACCTTAACAGGACAAACTACAGAAGCATTTTGGAATTCAGTAAGGCACGCTAAACCTCTATCTGTTGGACTAAATTGTGCGTTAGGTCCTGAAGATTTACGACAATATATCGAGGAACTATCGAGCTTTTCAGACTGTTTTATTAGCGCACATCCTAATGCAGGTTTACCAAATGAGTTTGGTGAATATGATTTAGATGCTGATGAAATGTGTAAACATATTAAAGAATGGGCAGCCTCCGGTTTTCTTAATATTGTTGGAGGTTGCTGTGGAACTACTCCCGAACACATAAAAGAAATATCGAATGCTGTAAAAAAAATACAACCAAGATCTCCATCTAAAATTACTAAGATCCAAAGATTAAGTGGGCTTGAAGCATTCAATATTAGTGATGATGTAAATTTCGTAAATATCGGTGAAAGAACAAATGTTGCTGGTTCACCAAAGTTTCTCAAACTTATAAAAGAAGAAAAGGACCTTGAAAGTGCTCTTGAAATAGCACGACAACAAGTAGAAAACGGCGCCCAGATAATAGATATATGTATGGATGAAGGAATGATCGAATCAGAACTCTTAATGGTAGATTTCCTCAATCTTATAAGTTCTGAACCTGATATAAGTCGTGTCCCTATAATGATTGATTCATCTAAATGGTCAGTGATCGAAGCCGGATTACGCTGTTTACAGGGAAAAGGAATCGTAAATTCAATTAGTCTAAAAGAAGGAGAAGAAAAATTTATCGAACATGCAAAATTAATAAGACGTTATGGCGCGGCAACAGTTGTTATGGCATTTGATGAAAAGGGTCAAGCTGATACAACTGAAAGAAGGTTTGATGTATGCAAAAGATCATATGAAATTCTTGTAAATAAAGTTAATTTCCCTCCAGAAGATATAATTTTTGATCCAAATATTTTAACTATTGCTACAGGTATGGAGGAGCATAATGATTATGCTGTTTCTTTTTTTGAGACAACACAATTATTAAAAAAACATTTCCCCCTTGCGCTTGTTAGTGGTGGTTTAAGTAACGTTTCTTTTTCATTTCGTGGCAACAACTCAGTGCGAGAAGCAATGCATACGGCATTTTTATATCACGGAATTCAATCCGGTATGGATATGGCAATTGTAAATGCAGGACAACTTGGTATATATGATGAAATTCCTAATAAACTTCTTGGTTATATAGAAGATGTTTTACTTAATCGTGATGATAATGCAACGGAACATTTAGTTGATTTTGCAGACACTGTAAAAACAGGAAAAGCAAAAGAAAAAAAAATAGACGTAGAGTGGCGTAATTCATCTGTACGTGAAAGATTAATTCATGCATTAGTGAAAGGAATTACTGATTTTATAGAAGAAGATACGGAAGAAGCAAGAACAGAAGCAAAAAAACCAATTGAGGTTATTGAGGGGCCACTCATGGATGGTATGAATGTCGTTGGAGATCTATTTGGTTCTGGAAAGATGTTTCTCCCGCAAGTTGTAAAGAGTGCGCGTGTTATGAAAAAAGCAGTAAATTATCTAATTCCATTTATCGAATCTGAAAAAGGTGGAAAAAAAATAAAAAGTAATGGAAAAATAATTTTAGCAACAGTCAAAGGTGACGTTCATGATATTGGTAAAAATATTGTAGGAGTTGTTTTGCAATGTAACAATTATGAAATTATAGATCTTGGAGTAATGGTTCCCGCGCAGAAAATTCTTGACACAGCAAAAGAACAGAATGTAGATATTATTGGATTAAGTGGATTAATCACTCCATCCCTAGATGAGATGGTTCATGTTGCTAAAGAAATGAAACGTCAAAAATTCCAAATTCCCTTAATGATTGGAGGAGCAACTACCTCAAGAACACATACAGCAGTAAAAATAGACCCTGATTATGATTATCTTGTAGTGCATGTAAAAGATGCTTCTCGAGCTGTTGGAGTATCTACAAAATTACTTAACATTGACATGAAAAAGACCTATTCAAAAGAAATAAAATCTGAATACGACACTCTAAGAGAACGTCATCAAGGTAAACAAAAAAGAACAGATTGGCTAACTATTGAACAATCTCGTGAAAATCAGATGAAAATTGAATGGCGCGATTACACGCCAGTTGTGCCTAACAAAATGGGAGTCCAAGTGTTTAAAGATTACCCATTAACCGAATTGATTAAATACTTTGACTGGACACCATTTTTTATTGCATGGGAGTTAGCTGGTAAATTTCCTAATATTTTAAAGGATGATGTTGTAGGTAAAGAAGCTACACGTCTTTATAATGATGCAGAATTGATGTTATCAAAAATTATAAATGAAAATTGGTTCTCTGCTAGAGCTGTATATGGTCTCTTTCCAGCAAACACCATTAATTATGATGATATAGAGATCTACACGAATGAAAAAAGAAATGGACTTTTGACTACAATACATTCGTTACGTCAACAAACAAGAAAACCTCCGGGTAAATATAATTATGCTTTAGCAGACTTTATTGCTCCAAAAGAAACAAAAAAGAAAGATTATATAGGTGCATTTGCAGTTGCAGCTGGCTTTGGGATGGAAAACAAAATAAAAGAGTTTGAAAATGACCATGACGACTATAGCGCGATAATGCTTAAAGCTCTGGCAGACCGTTTTGCTGAAGCATTTGCTGAATGCTTACACTTACATGTAAGAAAAGATTTTTGGGGTTATGCTCCTAATGAATCGATAAAAAACCAAGAGTTAATAAATGAAAAATACAAAGGCATACGACCCGCACCTGGTTATCCAGCATGCCCAGATCATACTGAGAAAAAATTATTATGGAATTTGATCGATGTTGAAAAAAATACTGGTATAACACTTACCGAGTCTTATGCGATGTTTCCAACTGCAGCAGTTTCAGGTTGGTACTTTTCTCATCCTAATTCAAGATACTTTGGTCTTGGAAAAATTAATTATGATCAAGTAAGAAATTACGCACAAAGAAAAGGAGTTGACATAAAGATTATGGAAAAATGGCTATCGCCTAACTTAGGTTACAGCCCCGATGAAAACTAAAAAAATACACATCCATGTGTAATTAAAGTACGACTAAAAAAATTCTCTACTTGTTCTTGGGGATGTCACCCATAGATCGTCAATAGGAGCCATCTTTTGTTTTGGTTTTAGACACAAACCCATCGCGAGACTATAAGCTAATGAAGGATTGTCTATTTGATTTTTCCAGACCAATTGCACCGCCTGAAATGCTCGATGTTTAATACTTCCCGCAACTGGTGCATTCTCGATTAAATTGAGAATTTCCTCTAGTACAATACCTCTGCGAAATGTATCAGATGCCTGATATGCATCCTCAGCAAATAATTTACATGAATTAACTGTATATGTTCTGGTTGTATAATCATTAGCCAAAACATTTATTGGGTTAAGTATCTTCATAAATAATAATATTAAATAGACAATTAAACTTCTCATCTTAATTTCTCACTTATTCTATGAGCCTCCATATTTTAGGTAAAAAAAAAGGCCGCTGGTCAGATAACCTGCGGCCTTTTTAGGATTAGTTAGTTTTTTTAAGTTATTAGATTAATAAAATCCATTGACGCACAGGTGCCTGTAGCTACCGCATAGGAAGTTGCGGTGCCATATAAATACCTGTTTTGTCATATAACTTAATTTCATAGGAGCGCGATATTCTCTATATTTCTGTGTAATGTCAAGTTAAATATAGAAAAAATCTATATCATTATGATTTTTATTGGGTTTTTAATACGAAAATGCTGCTATCTCTATAGAGTATATGGTGGTTATTCATTCTTTCACATGTAAATTCCAGAAATTTTTAGCCAATAATCTAGCTTCTATTAGCTGTTCTGAAGTAAATTTTCCTTCAATTTTATCTCTAATTTCCTCGGCAGGTTTAAAGCCTCTAGCTGCAACAACGCCTGCCCACGCATAAGCTTTTAGATAGTCTCGTTCAATCTTATCACCCAAATAATAAAACTCGGCAAGCTTGTATTGGCTCATGATATTATTTTTTTTTGCTGAGTTGAAAAACCACTGAAACTGTTCTTTATTTTCCTTGGGAATTCCTAATCCTTCGCGATACATACTCATGAGATTAACTTGAGACTCTAAAAATCCTTGGTTAGATGCTTTCTGATACCAAATTATTGCCATATCATAATTTTTTACTGTCCCTCTACCATTTTGATACATGACTCCTAAATCATGTTGGGCTTTTGCCAACCCCTTTAGCGCAGCTTTTTCATACCACTTTACCGCCTCGTTATAATCCTGATTTACTCCAATACCATCATGGAACAAATACCCAATACTTGCCTCGGCCTCTGCATTACCCTGAACTGCTGCTTTTCGTGACCACTTCATTGCTTGCCAATAATCTCTATCTACACCTAAACCAGTTATATATAATTTAGCTAATCTGATTTGAGATTCTGGATAACCTCTTTTTGCTGATTTTTTATACCATCTAGCTGCTTCTTGATAGTCCTGTATTAAAAATTCACCATTCTCGTACATATATCCTAGATAATATTGCGCTCTAATATCGCCACCATCGGCAAGAAAAGAAAACTCTCTATAAGCTCTCTCATAATCGCCTGATTGATAGGCCGTAAATGCAAGATCATAGTTAGATTGCCCACAGGCCAGTACAAAAAACATAAAACTTGCTAAAGTAAATAAAGATCTCATAATTTCATAAGCTTACATAGTTTCTGTAGAATATCGACTATAATAAATCAATATAAATTAGATAAAAAAATATATGCCACAATTTAGCGTGAATCATCTTGAATGTATTCGTCATAATAACATTCTATTTAGTAACCTAAACTTCAATATGAAGGACGGCGATTTGCTGCAGATCAATGGAGAAAATGGAAGCGGTAAAAGTAGTCTGCTCCAAATTTGCTCGGGACTAGCGGAACCCTCAGACGGTGCAGTCTTATGGAACGATGGTAACATTCGAAAATATCGTTATGATTTTCAGAAAAATATGCTCTATTTGGGTCATAAAAACGCAATCAAAGAATCATTAACAGTAAAAGAAAATATGGAAATTATATTTACTCTTGCAGGTATGGAAAAAAAAGAAGAATTCTCAAAAATTTTAAAAACAATTGGTCTTCCTAATATTACAAATCTATTTGCTAGAAACTTATCTGCAGGTCAACAAAGACGTTTAAGCTTAACCCGCTTATTAATGACTAGGTCAAAATTATGGTTACTTGATGAACCATTTAATACATTAGATAAACATGGTAAAAAGATGATCGAAAAAATAATTTTTGATCATTGTAATTTAGGTGGAATCGTGATTTTTACGACACATCAAGAAATTGAGTTTAATGAATACCCAATAAAAAATATTCATTTGGGAAATAAAAATGTTTGAATATATTAATATTTTCTGCACTCTACTAAAACGTGATTTAGTAATCGCAATTCGAGATAAAACAGATTTCATTAATTCGTTAACGTTCTTTGTCATTATAATTTTTCTGTTTCCTTTAACATATGGTACAGATTCAGAATTAATAATGAAATTTACTCCTGGAATGATCTGGATAAGTGCACTTCTTGCTACCTGTCTATCATTAGAAGGGGTTTTTCGATCTGATTTTGAGGATGGCACAATTGAACAATTAACTCTTTCTCGATACCCTCTAACCTTAATCTCATCTGCTAAAATAATGGCTCACTGGATCATATATAGTGCTCCTTTGATCGTTATATCTTTATTTATGAGTTTGATATTATCTCTACCAACAAATGTAATAATGGTACTTTTTATTACATTATTATTAGGTACGCCAATTCTAAGTCTCATAGGCTCTATTATGGTTGTCCTTACTGTTGGTTTACGGGGCAGTATGCTACTTAGTTTATTAATTTTACCTCTATCAATGCCTATATTGATTTTTTCAATCTTGGCTATTAATAATGCAGCAATAAACCAATCTACATCCGCTGAAATCTATTTTCTAGGTGGAATGCTTGTGCTTGCAATAACTTTAGCTCCAATTGCAACTGCTGCTGCTTTACGTGTGAGAATGAGTTAAAAGATGTATAGATGGATACAACAATTTGGTTCACCGAAATATTTTTATGATATTTCATTAGTCGTGTCAAAATGGATTGGGGTTATTTGCCTCATATGCTTTATTGCAGGCTTATACGGAGGATTAGTAATAGCACCACCGGATTATCAACAAGGTGATAGTTATAGAATTATATACATACATGTTCCAGCATCGTGGATGTCTCTTTTTGTTTATATGATCTTAGCTATTTCAGGAGCTATAACTCTTATTTGGCGTATTAAAATCGCCGATTTTGTAGCTAGATCAAGTGCCATAATTGGTGCATCCTTTACTTTCTTGGCATTAGCAACTGGCGCTATCTGGGGTAAACCAATGTGGGGTACCTATTGGGTATGGGACGCTAGATTAACCTCTGAATTAATTTTGCTCTTTCTGTACTTGGGTTACATTGCACTTCAATCCTCATTCGAAGATAGACGTGTTGGAGCTCGCGCAGGAGCAATACTAGCTTTAATAGGCGTTATCAATATTCCTATCATCCATTACTCGGTTGAATGGTGGAGTACGCTTCATCAAGGTCCAACTATCTCTAAACTAGATGCACCCTCAATTCACTACTCAATGCTTATTCCTTTATTATTAATGGCGATAGCTTATAAAACTTTTTACATATATACCCTTCTAATAAACATAAGAAGTGAAATTATAGAAAGTGAATATAACGCTACATGGGTAAAAAAAATGATAGGAGATTGAATTATGCTATTTGAAAATTTCTTTTCAATGGGTGGGTACGGAATATACGTATGGTCTGCATATG